>Ga0210019_1004598_pt1 | contig 11904 bp, 12 predicted proteins | sample CryGeyCG2114_020_2_FD_183969 | JGI IMG/M metagenome (GOLD analysis project Ga0210019, IMG submission 183969) | Groundwater microbial communities from aquifer - Crystal Geyser CG11_big_fil_rev_8/21/14_0.20 (SPAdes) (version 2) | ecosystem: Environmental > Aquatic > Deep subsurface > Groundwater ...
TTTAGCCCGGTTCCGCGGGTGGGGCCTGATCCTGCGCCTTGATATCGTCTTCCGAGAGCTGGGAGGAGCGGCGGTCCTTGATGACGAAGCCTTCGCCTTCGGTGTCGGTCATGGTTAGTCTTCCTCGATGTTTGCGTTTGAGCCGGGGTCAGTCGTCATTGTGTCCCGCCAGCAGGCGAACGGAAAAGCCCAGCACGATCATGATGAGTCCGAGCATGAGGGAAAGATACCCTTCGCCCTCGATGAACTGCATGTAGGTTTTCCCGGCAATCGGCCATTGACGGATGATGCCCACGAGAACAAACGCTCCACCCGCAAGGAGAAGAATTTTCTTCATCCAAAGCAGGACTTGATCTTCTGTTTCCCGATCCAGATTTTTTACCATTTGGGGCAATCTCTCCGGGGGTCACCGCGTTCTTCCGTCGCTGGGGGAGGGTGATGAAATATTCCATTCCCCCGTGCAAAACCGTTAAAATGCTAGCAGATAGATATTTTTTAGTCAAAAATTTCATGCCGTCTTGTTGCGGGTTTCCGGATTCTGCTATCATGGAAATTCTATGAGGAAATTTTCCTTTCTGATGTGTTTCGTGTTTCTGGCCGCCGGGTGCGCCTCCGAAAAAATGGCGGCCCGCATGGCCTTCCCGCTGGTTCAGGGCCAATACGACTCGATGCAGAGTGAGAGCGATCTCCAACTGGCCGAGCGCGCCATTCCCTCCAATCTCAAATTACTCGGAGGGCTTCGACAGTCGGACCCGGACAATCCCGAGATCCTGCGTTACCTGGCCGAGGGTTTTTGCAGTTACGCTTTCGGCTTCGTCCGGGAACAGGATCCGAAACGGGCTTCGGCCTTGTATGAGCGGGGGCGGAACTATGCGTTGCGGGGGTTGCAGAAACCGGACCTTGCTTCGATGGGGTTGGCGGAGTTCAAATCGGAACTGATGCATTTGGAGCGGAAAGATCTGCCCTTCCTGTTCTGGCTGGGTCAATGCTGGGGGGAATGGTTGATGCTGAACCTCAACAATCCGGAAGCGTTCGCCGATATCTCCCGCCTCCAGATCCTTCTGGAGCGGAATCTTGAACTGGACCCCGCCTACCATTTTGGCGGCCCCCATCTTTCCCTGGGTGTATTTTACGGGAGCCGGACCAAACTCCTCGGGGGCAATCCGGAAAAGGCAAAATTTCATTTTGAGCAAAGCATGCAGGTGACCGGTGGAACATATCTTCTCGCTCCCTACCTGTACGCGAAGACCTATGCGGTTCAGGTGCAGGACCGGGACCTGTTTATGCGTCTGCTCGACCAGGTGCTGTCCACTCCCTCCGATCTCTTGCCCGCCCAGCGTCTGAGCAACGAGATTGCCAAGGCCAAGGCCGAAGTCCTTTTAGAGTCCGTCGATGATTTGTTCTGAATTCAAATTGCGATCCATTGGAGACTGCCGATGGGATTGATTCAATCTATATGCGGACCGGTCCGGGGACTGGCCTCCGGTCTGGGGTGGGCGCTGGTGTTGATCGGGGGAATGTGGATTGCCCCGGTTTACGGTGGAGAAAAAACCGTCATCAAGTTTGCGACCCTGGCCCCGGAGGGGTCGTCGTGGATGGAGGAGATGCACCGGCTGGCGCAGGAGGTCGAAAAAGGGACCGGCGGGGCCGTTTCGTTCAAGTTTTATGCCGGTGGAGTGTCCGGCGATGAAAAGGACGTGATCCGCAAAATGCGGGTGGGACAACTGCATGGGGCGGGATTTACCGGCGTGGGCCTGGGAGAAATTCTGCCCGAGGTCCGGGTTCTGGATCTTCCGTTCCTGTTCGAGACCGATGGGCAGATCCAGAATGTCTATCATAAGTTGAACGGGCATTTTTCGCGGCGGTTCGAGGAGGAAGGGTACATCCTGCTGGGTTGGGTTCCCGTCGGCTGGGTCCATTTTTTCTCGGCGCAGGAAATTCCCTCGGTGGAAGCCTTGAGGGCCACCAAGCCGTGGATGTGGGAAGGCGATCCCCTCGTGCGTGAAGCCTATCAGGCCATGCAGGTCAATCCCGTTCCCTTGTCGGTGACCGATGTGCTGATGTCGCTACAGACGGGACTCCTCGACACGGTGTATTCGTCGCCGCAGGGGGCGCTGGCCCTGCAATGGTTCACCAAGGTGAAGTACATGTCGCGCCTGCGCATGGGATACGCCACCGGCGGGGTGCTGATCACCCGGCGGCAGTTTGAAAAACTGTCTCCCGAACACCAGAAGGTTCTGCGGGAAGTGAGTGAAAAATGCTTGGGGGACCTGGTTCGCCTCATCCAAAAAGAAAACGACAAGTCCATTGAGGTCATGCAGAAGAATGGGGTCGTGCTGAGTCCGGAACCTCCCAGCGGGGAGATCGCGAAATTCCGTCAGGCGGGGGAGGTGGCGCGCAAAAAACTGGTCGGGACGCTTTTTTCAAGGGAGCTTCTCGAAACCACCCTGTCGTACCTGAAGGAAGTCAAGTAGGGCCGGTTGAAGACTGTTCTCCAGCCCATTCGGCGAGACGCTCGCGGAAAATTTTTGCGTTGTGGCGAACGTCGACGGGAAACGAGGGATGAAACAGCACGCGCGCAATCATGGCCGTGTGGGGAAATTGGCCGCCCAGGGCGAGGAGTTCCCGCGTCAGCCTGCTTTTTTCTTTGGCAGAGGTGAGGATCCCGCGATTCCGGAGTTCGATCACGATTACCGGTTCTTGGTTTCCCGGTTGCCCGAGGCCCACGAGCGCCGAGCGTTTCACCTCCGGGTGGCGATTGAATATGGCTTCGCAGGGAAGCGTGAACCGCGGACCCTGTGCGGTAAGAACGCGCTGGGATTTTCTTCCATAAAACCAGATTCGACCCAAATCGTCGATCCGTCCCACGTCCCCCATGCGGTGCCGAACGGTGTCGCCGTCCTTAATTTTGGCCAGCCGGTTCGCCTCATCCCGGTTGAAGTATTCCCGCGTGACCCACGGGCCCTTGACGACGATTTCCCCCACTTCCCCCGGTTTCATTGCGAGCGAATCGTCCCATTGGTCGATCGGCGGGTCGGATAGGGGAATGATGGAAACCTCCATCCCCCGTACGGCTTTTCCCACGCAGATTCCCTGTCCCGTCCGGGAGCGTTCCCAGGTTTCCCCGAGGATCTCCTTTCTCTCGATCGACGCGACCGGAAGGGCCTCGGTGGCGCCGTAAGGCGTATGGATCCGGCATTCCCGATCCACGATGGATTCGAACCGTTCCAGGAGCGAACCGGGAACGGGGGCTCCCGCCATGAGGATCCGCCGGAGGGAAGGAAGCGTTTCACCTTGTTCCCGGCAATGCCGGCTCACCGTGTCCCACAAAGCGGGGGAGCCGAAACTGTTGGTGACCCGGTATTGACGAACGGTGCGGACGATCCGCTCCGGGTTCACCTGGGCGGGGCGCGTGAAATCCATATCGGGGATGACCGCCGTCATTCCCAATCCCACGCTGAAAAGACCGAAGAGCGGGAACGTGGGAAGATCGACCTCGCCTTTTTGGACGCCAAATACGTCCCGCAATATTTCGACCTGGCGGCAGAACGCGCCATGCGTGTAGAGCACGCCCTTGGGCGGGCCGGTGCTCCCGCTGGTGAAGAGAATTGCGGCAGGTGTGTCGGCCCCCACCTGCGCGGGAACAAAACCCGGATCTCCCGCGCGGCGGATTGCGTCGAGCGAGGATCCCCCCAAAAACCACCGGCTTCCGGCAGTGATCCGGACCTGGACCGTCCGGAAAAACCGGGAGAATATCCACCGAGCCATGTGGGCGCGGGCAATGGCGATCATGCCTTTCGGTTGCGATTCGAGAACGCATTGAAGCAGATGGGTTCGCCCCATGCCTGGGTCGATCAGCACCGGGATGGCTCCCGCCTTGAAGAGACCGAAGGCCGTCGACACAAAATCCAGTCCGAAGGGCACCAGGACCAGTACGCGGTCGCCCCGGCCCAGCCCCGCCGCCGCCAGTCCCGAGGCGATGCGGTTCGAGTCCGCTTCAAGCTCCGCAAATGTCAGAGTCTGGTTCCGGGACGGAACCACGACCGCGGGCGATTCGGAATCGGAACCCGCAAGTTGCGCAAGTGCACGGGCGATATTTTGGTCGGGATGGGACATAGAACCGTTCAGGGGAGGTTCAGCGCATCCTTTGCAAGCGCAATGGAAACTTTCTTTTTTTGGACGAGGGATTCGCGATTGATGGTTTCTACCACCGCATTAAGCGAGGCGAAGTCCCTCGGAATGCGGGTCAGAAGGTATTCGATGGTTCTTCCGGGCAGGTTCATGCCCCGGTCTGCGGCCAGTTTTTTGAGAATCCTGGCCATGCCTTCAGCGTCGATGGGGCCCAATTCCACCACCATTCCCCATTGAAACCTTGAGATCAGGTAATCCTGGATCGACGGCAGGTCGTGTGGGTGCAGGCTGGATGCGAACACCAGCCGGGCCTCCCGTTCCGCGAGCTGGTTGTAGATCAGGTACAGTTGTTCCTGCGCTCCCTTCTGTCCGGATAAATATTCGACATCGTCGAGAAGGAAATAATCCACCGCCGTAATACGGTTGAGTGTTTGCGCGTCAGGGATTCCGCCTCCAGCGTTCAATTTCTGGATCCATTCCCGGCAATGCAGGTAGAGGGCTCTCTTTCCGGTTTGCGAGACCCGGTTGCCGATAGAGATCAGGAGATGGGTTTTGCCCAGTCCTCCGGGACCGAAAAGAAACAGGGAACGAAAAGGAGGAGAGGGGGAGCAAATCTCCCCGGCCGCTTCAACGGCGAAACGGGAACTTTCCGAAACGATGAAATTGTCGAAGGAGAATTCCGGCCGCGCGGGGAAATCGAGGATCAATTGTTGAGAGGTTTTTTCGTTCGATAACATCGGCGCGGAAGGGGGACATGGAATCAGTAAACCGGCCTCACTTGGGCCCGATCTGAATTTCGATGTAGGATTTGCCCCAGGAATGATTGAGGATCAGGGTACACACCCATCCTTCTTTCTGGTAGTTCATGACCATGCCGTTATGGCGAATGGCGTTGACCAACTGCCAGCCCTTGTTGATCATTTCATTTTCGAAAAACTTGACCCCGTCATCGAGCCCTCCCCAGCCGGAGTAGAACAGGCGGCCGACTTTAACGGTTCCCGATCCCGACTCGTAAATGAACGATTGAGTTCGATCGAGCTGGAAATCCTTCATCATGGGGATGTCGGTAAAGGGATGCGCCACTTCCACGGTTTCCATGGGAGCCTCATTCATTCCATCCAGGCTTTTCCAGGTTGAACAGCCGGTGGCGGACACCAGGCACAGGGCGAGTCCCAAAATTAACGCGGCGAATATTTTCATAGGATCAGTCATTTCCAAAGAGCGACCTGCCAAGATAGACGAGGGCGAGTCCGGCGAGCATCAGGACGAAACCGATGGAGCGCAAAGTTTTATCCTCGATTTCCGGGATCTTCCGGGCAAATGCTTTCACCTGCGAGGGAACGGTAAAATAGGGGATGCCTTCAAAAACCATCATCAATCCCAAGGCTGAAAGAAAAAGACTCATTGGGTCGCGGGGCTGGTGAAAGAGAACGCGGTTCCTGGACGCGGCCGAATCGGGAGCGCAAGACGCGCGGGTATCGAAAACAATCCGGTCCGGATTTCCAACCCCGGGAACGAGACGCGCATTTCCATTTCCGCAGGTGCGATAGAAAACTCCGGCCCGGGCAAAAATGCGGCCTTATCGACGGCTTGACAGCGGGATGCAGGGAAAACTCGAATATCCCTTTGACCGGAACCGAGGCGTCCCGTGCCGAGATCGGTTGATTATCATTAATCTATAAAAGGGAGTCAATAAATATTTGGGCGAGCGGGTTTTGCTGTTGTAAAACCCTGACCGGAAGGTATAATAATCTTAAAACAACAGCAATCGATCCCATAGAATACCCGTCGTTCGTATCCATCACCGTATTTCACTTCCCGGAATCGGAAATCAATCCTTTCAAAAATTAGCCAATCCGGGAAATGAAATTAAAAAAAAATTAATTGCCCATTAACCGCAATTTAATCTCCCGGTTTTATACTGTCACCGTGATGCTGGCGTGAAAACGATTTTCCCCCGCGTGCGGGGATTTCACCCTCAGGGCAATTCGGAAATTAAGTTTAATGGACTCATTACCTACAGTTGTTGAGAGGCTTACTAATGAAACTTAAACCCGGCAAAACCTCGATTTACTTGATCCTGATTCTGTCTTTGTGTCTTCCGCTGTCGTTCGGTGGCTGGCATTCCAATCCTCTGTTGGACGAGGCGTCGGCCCTGAGCGCCGAGTCGCAAACGCTGTCGAGCAATCTGTTTGTTGAAATTGCCAAAAAGGAAAATCCTGCGGTGGTGAACGTGAGCACCCGCGCCAAGCGAGTGCAGACGCGGGAATTCCGCTCTCCTTTCCCCAAGGATCATTCTCCGGATCGTAATCCCAATCCCAATCCCAATCCCAATCCCAATCCCAATCCCGATCCCTTCCGCGATTTCTATGACCGCTTTTTCGGCGATCGCACCCCGCCCCGTCCTCGAAATGGCATGGGTTCCGGTTTCATGATTGATCCGGAAGGGCACATTTTGACCAATTTCCACGTCGTTGAGGATGCGGAAGAGATCACGGTTATCCTTGAAGACGATAAGGAATATACGGCTACCCTGATCGGATCGGATTCCAAAACGGACATCGCGCTGATCAAGGTCAATGTGGAACCGGGAAGCACGCACAAGTTTCCTTACGTCAAGCTGGGAGACTCGGACAAGGTGGAAGTCGGCGAATGGGTGATGGCGATCGGCAACCCCTTCGGGTTGAGCCATACGGTTACCGTGGGGGTGGTCAGCGCCTTGGGCCGAAGCATCGGCGCGGGCCCCTATGATGAATTCATCCAGACCGATGCGTCCATCAATCCGGGCAACAGCGGAGGCCCGCTGATCAATCTCCAGGGAGATGTGATTGGCATCAATACCGCCATCATATCGGGGAATTCCGGCGGTAACGTGGGGATCGGGTTTGCCATTCCCATTAATATTGCCAAAGGGATCCTCAAGGATCTTAAGGAAAAGGGATCGGTGACGCGCGGTTGGCTGGGGGTCATGATTCAAAAAATCACTCCCGAGTTGGCCAAGTCCTTCAAGCTGGATGAAGCCGAAGGCGCCCTGGTCGGCGATGTCATTCCCGGAGGCCCCGCGGACAAAGCGGGCGTTCAGCGCGGGGACGTTATCGTCGAATTCGACGGAAAGAGCATCAAGGCGATGGAAGAGCTTCCCAAGGTGGTTGCCGCCACCATCCCCGGCAGTGCGGTGAACATTGTGGTCGTCCGCAACGGATCGAAGAAAACCCTGTCGGTCAAGGTCGAAGTGCTCAAGGAAACTCAGGAAGAGGCGGCACTCGAAACCGATCTGCTGGGGATGCAAATGCAGGATATCACGCCTGAACTGGCTCAGAGCCTGCAGTTGGATACGACCGATGGCGTTCTGGTTTCCGACGTTGCGCCGGGCGAGGCCGCGGCGGAAGCGGGTCTCCGGCGGGGCGACATCATCACCGAGATCAACCGCGAACCGGTTCGAAACATGAATGACTTCAACCGGATCAAGGCCAATATCAAAAAAGGGAAGTCGGCTCTCTTCCTGGTGCGGCGCGGGACCAACACCATTTATGTTGCCGTGCGAATCGGGTAATCCTTGGGTCCGATCTTTAATTTTTTATTGTTCCTGCAGTAAAATCGAATGAGCGGGGCTCCTCGGGAGCCCCCTTGTTTTCTCCATGGGTTTCGCCATACATCAAGTCAAAGCGCCACATTTCCTCCGTTTTTCTTTCCTGATTCTTCTCTCCCTGTCTCCGTGGAATCCTTATCCCGCCTTCGGGGCCGAGCCCTTCGATCGGCGCACACCCCTCGTAATCACCGTGGAGAAAGTGGGGCCTTCTGTAGTCAATATTTACACATTGGAAAATGTTTCGACGTTGAACAACCCTTTTCAAAATTTCGGGAATGGCTTGTTCGACCAGTTCCTGAAGGATTTTCTCCCGCCGCAAATGTCCGAGCGGCGCAGTCTCGGGTCCGGGGTAATCATCAATTCCCAGGGATACATCCTGACCAATGAACACGTGATCGGGAACGCGCTTGAAATCAAGGTTCGGCTGGTGGATCAGCGCGAATTCAATGCGACCCTGGTCGGGGCGGACAGCCGGTCCGATCTGGCCATCGTTAAAATCGACTCCCAGGAACCCTTGCCTTACGTTGAGATGGGCCAGTCCGAGGATCTGATGATCGGGGAAACGGTTGTGGCGATCGGGAATCCCTTCGGATTGAACCATACCGTGACCTCCGGAATTATCAGCGCCGTGAACCGGACGATCCGCGCCGGTAAGAACAAGGTGTTCTACGATTTTATCCAGGTGGATGCGTCGATCAACCCCGGCAACAGCGGAGGGCCGTTGTTGAACATCAATGGCTCCCTGATCGGGGTTAATACCGCCATTTACCAAAAGGCCGAGGGAATCGGGTTCGCCATCCCCATCAACCGGGCCCGCCGCATTGTGAGGGAATTAATGCGATTCGGAAAAGTTCGGCCCGGATGGATCGGACTTTCCATCCAGGACCTCACCCCGGATCTGATGCGTCACTTCAAGCTCGACCGTCAGCGCGGGGTTCTGGTGACCCGTGTCTTCAAGGATGGGCCTGCAGGTCAGGCCGGGGTGCATCCCGGGGACGTTCTCTTGTCCGTCGATGATCATCTCGTAAACGATGGACTGGATTACCAGGAACTTATGGCCGGTTATACCATCGGCAATGTCGCCCATTTCAAAGTCGTGAGGGACGACGGACCCCACGTGCTGGCGTTGAATATCTCGGCTCTTCCTCGTAATTTTGTAGCCGATTTCACGCAAAATCAGCTTGGGCTGGGGATTCGTCCCGTGAACCCTGACCTGGCCCGGCAATACGGTTTGCAGACGGGATCGGGCATGGTGGTGGTTGACGTTCAGCCCAACGGCTCTGCGGGAAAAATCGGAATTCGACCCGGGGACGTCATCCGGCAGGTGGATCAGCACCCGGTCAAGAACGAAGAGGATTATAATCAGGCGGTGATGGAAGTGGGAGACCGGACCAGCGTCCTTTTGCTGGTTCAACGGGGCCGCTATGGTTATTACGTGACCTTGGAGATGTGAGGCGGGGGGGAGGGCGGCTTCGGATTACATTCCGAGCCAGAGGTTGCAGTTTCTCAGTTCCATGTCCGCCGAGCGAAGACGTTCGCAAATGGTTGCGCCCAGATTACGCAGGGTCACCATTCCCATGCGGTTATTCTTTTCAAACAATTTCCATAATTCGACTTTGGGAATTTCAAGTACGTCCGTTGCGGACCGCGCCAGGGCCGAAGCCGACCGGGGGGAATCGTCGAATATCGAAAGTTCTCCAAGGACGTCATGAGCGCGGAGCTTCGCCAAGGGAATGGTCTCCCCCGGTTTGACCGGGTTTTCCACCAGGACCTCAACCAGTCCTTCCAGGATGATGAAAAGACTGTTTCCCCGCTGGTCTTCCCGAATTAAATACTGCCCCGTTTCAATCCGTTTTGGGATGGCGAGATGATAAATGGATGAGAGTTCGTCGTCGTCCAGTCCCTTGAATATTTTTATCTGGTTCAATATGTGCATGGGGCGCCACCTGGGTCAGTAATTATAAGGGAAGCTCAAATTTCCGGTCGCCTGGGCTGGCGGTTCGGAATAAGAGCCAGCGAATGGGCCTGACGCGCGACTGTGAATCGAAAAACACCCCCGCTATTATATTCATGACCCCCCTTGGGGACAACCTTAATTAAGGGACCGAATCTTCCCGCTCAGGGCAAGGGGGTGTTGAGTTCACTCCAGAGCAGGTGGTTGCGGAGGTTTTTGTCGGTGTTTCTCAGGCGTTTGCAAAGAACAGTCCCCAGGTTTTGCAGAATCACCATGCCGATCCGGGTTTCCTTCTGGAACAGGGCGAACACATCCTTTTTCAGGATTTCCAGAATGAGGGAGGGTTGGGTGGCCTTGGCGGTGGCCGAACGGGGCGCGTCATCGAATAGGCAAAATTCCCCAAATACCTCGGTGGGCGCCAGCGTGGCCAGGACGATGGGAGGAGGATTCACCGGATTGTGAACGGTAATTTCGATCTGCCCCTCTTTTAAGATATAAAACCGGTCACCGGGGCCATATTCTTTGAAAATATACTCCTGGGGTTTGAGTCGGGATTCCTTCCCCAGGGCGAGTATCTGAGAGAGTTCTTGATCCTCGAGCCCATCGAAGATATTAATATGGCTTAGAAAATGCATCGTGCAGGGGATCCTTTGCGGATTCAAGATCGGGAAACATTCCTGTCAGAAACCTGATTATAAACTATCATGCCAGAAATAAAGAAAAGAGAAATAGACCATCTGAGGGAGGAAATTCGGCGCCACGACTCCCTTTATTACGTCGAGAACCGTCCTGAAATTTCCGACCGGGAATACGACCGCCTGATGGAGCGTCTCAAGGGAATGGAGGCGGCCCACCCCGAATGGGTCACCCCCGATTCTCCCACCCGGCGGGTAGGAGGCCAGGTCGAAGAAAAATTCCCTCCCGTCCGGCACAAGATGCCCATGTTGAGTCTGGATAACACGTACAGCCTGGACGAGTTGGAAGAGTTTCATAACCGGGTCCGGAAAATTCTGAAGGTGGACGACGTGGACTACGTCGTCGAATTGAAGATAGACGGATTGGGCGTCACTTTGTTGTATGACAACGGTCTGCTGGTCCAGGGGGCCACGCGGGGGGATGGGAAAAACGGGGAAGACATCACCGCCAATCTGAAGACCATCCGTTCGATTCCCCTTCGCATCCCGGTGGAACATCAACCCTACCGGATCCTTGAAGTTCGTGGTGAAGTGTACATGGAGCGGGAGGGATTTCGCCGAATCAACCAGGAACGGGAAGCGAAGGGAGATCCTCCGTTTGCCAATCCGCGGAACTGCGCCGCCGGGTCGCTTCGGTTGCTGGATCCGCGGATCACGGCGTCCCGCCCGCTCGACATTTTCATCTACAGCCTGGGTTATATGGAGGAGAAGCCCTTCCAATCGCATTTTGAAGTCCTGCAATTTCTTGCCGGGCTGGGCTTCCGCACCAATCGCAACAGCGAGTTATGCCATGGATTCAAGGAAACGCTGAAGCGGGTGGAATTCTGGCGCGATCAGAAACGGACGCTTGGATACGATGTCGATGGGCTGGTCATCAAGGTGGACTCCCTCAAGTTTCAGGGGAAGTTGGGAAGCACGGCCAAGCATCCCCGCTGGGCCACCGCCTACAAATATGAAACCGAGCAGGCGGAGACGGAAGTGCTGGACATCGTTTGCCAGGTCGGGCGTACGGGATCGATCACCCCCGTTGCGAACCTGCGTCCCGTGTTCGTCTCCGGTTCCACCGTCAGCCGCGCGACCCTGCATAACGCCGATGAGGTCGAGCGAAAGGACATCCGGGTGGGCGACCGGGTGTTGATCGAAAAGGCGGGCGAGGTGATTCCCAAGGTGGTGCGCGTGATGGATTCTCCGGCGGGGAAGCGCGGAGAGCCGTTCAGGATGCCGCGGCAATGCCCCGCCTGCGAGAGCCCGATTTTCAGGCCCGAGGGAGAGGTGGTGTGGCGTTGCGTGAATGCCGCGTGTCCCGCGCAGTTGAAGGAACGGATCCTTCACTTTGCCTCGAGAAACGCGATGGATATCGACCACCTGGGTCCCGCGGTCGTCGACCAGTTGATCGACACCGGGCGCGTCCGGCATTTTTCGGACCTTTACACCCTGAAGGAAAACGATCTCGTTGCTCTGGAACGGTTGGCGGAAAAATCGGCGGGAAATTTGATCGACGCAATCGCCCACAGCCGCCAGGCGGGATTCGCGCG
>Ga0210019_1004601_pt1 | contig 11900 bp, 10 predicted proteins | sample CryGeyCG2114_020_2_FD_183969 | JGI IMG/M metagenome (GOLD analysis project Ga0210019, IMG submission 183969) | Groundwater microbial communities from aquifer - Crystal Geyser CG11_big_fil_rev_8/21/14_0.20 (SPAdes) (version 2) | ecosystem: Environmental > Aquatic > Deep subsurface > Groundwater ...
TAGCATGGCATTTTGCGCCATCGGATGTTTTAACAATTACTACTTTCTCTGCGTCTTCGCCCGAAATACTCATATGCTCCATAGCAGTTGCTCCCCTGGGGGTACGAGCCACTAAATTATAAACACTTGTCTGACCGGCGGTGCCCACAAGTTTTTGCAACAGTCCCCACAAATCTCGGATCCCACTGTCGCCGCCTGTTCCACCGGTTATCATTTGTAAGATGTGATTTGCAAAACTGGCCAAAAAACCATCCCCGTCATTCATCAGATGTCCAGCTATCGTTTTGCTATTGTATGTACCAGGAAAGTCTTTCCGTAACGGCAAAAATTGCCTTGCATATATATCGGCGATCGTCACCGTTTCTTCCGGCGAAAGCTTCAGGCCGAACAGGACCATTTCACCCCATGTGGCGACTAAGTTTTCTGCGGTAGGGATATCCCTGACAAGAAGTCCTGGTGATGTTTCGTGAACGTCTCCTGCCATAAAAACTCTCGCGCCGCCGGCAAGCGAAGCGTCTCCCGCCATCGCCAACGAAAACCCATATGCACTCTTCTGGGGGACCATGTCGGCCAGCGCTCCGGCTATTGTGTGTGCCGCGTCATAAATAACTCTAAACGGGGAAAGAAACAGATCTGGGAGGTCTTTTCTTGGAACAAACAGTGCATCTGCACCTGCACGGGCGAGAGCGTAAAGAGGACCAGTAACGCGTCGTCTAGATGAAGAAACGCCAAGGGCTCTCCCCGGACCTGCGGTATTCGCGGTAGGCAGAACGCCACCGGATTCGAACGCTTGATTTAACTCGCCACAGGTAATCGGCAAACCGTTGTTGCCTGTGGCTCCAACAACCCCAACATCAACCGAAGGAACTCGTGGTCCGATTTCCACCGGCGGCAACGATACTCTTGGAACCAAGGTTGTCACTCAGAGTCACCCCTTAGAGTTACCATCCCCCGCTCGGAAAAATACGCATACATTGTATTTATCGGCAGTGCCACAAAAAAGTTGCTAAATAACCGGTCGAAAGTTGAAGATAAATTTGAGTCAAATTTAAGAAAGTGGGATATCTATTGGATATATAATATGAATTAGCAATTAAGTAAAGATGGTGTTTTTAATGTTTTCAAGAAATCCCTTTCTGCTATTGGCAAAACTTGAGTTATAACGAACGGGCACCTCTATAAACTACTCACGCTGTCATTGCGAGCCCCGAAGGGGCGCGGCAATCCCCCATAAACACTTGATTTATGGAGATTGCTTCGTCGCTGGACGCTCCTCGCAATGACATAACAATGGGTTTATAGAGGCGCCCGAACGAACGGTAAGGGCTTGACATGGAGATTCAAGTTTCATAGAGACCGTGGCCAACTATGAAAAAGAACATCGGAAAAAAGTTCGAAGAGCTGGTAAACATCATGGCAAAGCTTCGCGGCCCCAAGGGATGCCCATGGGACAAGGAGCAGACCCCCGAAAGCATCTCTCCATACCTTCTGGAAGAGACATACGAAACGCTTGAGGCGATAGATTCTGGGGATGTTAATGAAACACGCGAAGAGCTGGGAGACCTCCTCCTGCAGGTTGTTTTTCATGCACAGATGGCCAATGAAAAAAGTAAGTTCGACGTCTGTGATGTCATTGACGGCATCTGCCGAAAGCTTATTCACCGGCACCCTCACGTCTTCGGCAAGGATAAGGTAAAGGACTCGTGGAACGTTTTGCAGAACTGGGAAAAGCTGAAAAAGAGAGAAGGCAAAAAGACCATGCTCGGCGGCGTTCCCAAGACGCTCCCGGCCCTCTTAAAGGCCTTTCGCTTGGGTCAGAAGGCGTCGCGTGTTGGATTTGACTGGCAGGATGCCGAGGGTGTCCTTGAAAAAGTTGAAGAAGAGGCCAGAGAACTTCACGAAGCAAATAAAAAGGGCCGCAAGAAAGATGTCGAACACGAATACGGTGATCTTCTGCTTATACTTGCAAACTTAGGAAGGTTCTTAGATATCGACCCCGAAACGGCGCTTCGCAAGGCCACGGGCCGGTTCATAAGCCGCTTTAACTGGATGGAGAAAGAGATAGCCAAGCAAAAGCTCGAAATGCACGACCTTTCTGCAAAAGAATGGAATAACCTCTGGGAAAAGGCAAAGGCGGCCGAGTAAAGGCCGAACGCACCTACGATAGGTCGGTTGAGAACTTTACCAGAGCGATTGGCTCAAGCGGCAATGGCTTCCTTGCGGATTCTGCTAAAAAGAGGAGATAGTCTGTTGGACTTGAACTCTTCCGGATCTGCCAAGACCAACTGTATACTGGGATCTGTCCTGAACGCTATATAAACCGCCTCGCTCCGGTATCTCTCTTTATGGCGCTTGAATTCCCTTGAAACAAGACAAATGTCAATATCGCTATCTCTTCTCGCCTCATTTCGTGCATGTGATCCAAAGAGATATACCCTGACAGGAGGAAAACCGGCCTTACGAAGTCCAACTTTAAACTTTTCCACTATTTTTCTAATTTTTGTCGGAGCCATTTCCACATCTCCCTGGTAGCATCCATATATCTTTTAGCATAGACTTTGTTGGCTTTTTTATAAAACGCCTCCAGATCTTCAGGATAACGAGCTTCCATATTGAACCTGTTTATCTGATCGAACAATTCGATCTGTGCTTTAGACAGCTGCAGATCTGCCTTACCGGCAAGAAAAAGCAAATTGTGAGTAAAGGGCGGATGGTCCTTGATAACCCTGGTGGCCAGCGCTTTTAAAAGTTTCTCCAGCGACAAGTGGCACAAGAAAAGGCAGTAATCATGTTTGCCGGTCCTAAAAAGTGACTTTGCCATTTCCAGGTCGTGCGCTGAAGCATTAAGCCAATATCTCACGATCTTTGCAACATCCTTCAAGGTCATGAACTGGATTTAACAAAGATGCGCACTTATGGCAATATATAAATGATGAAACGGAAAAATCAGGCCAATTTTCGCCTGATAAGGCTTCTAAAGTGGCCGAATTCTTCCGGGGCAACGTACTTTAAGATAGTGAGATAAACTACTATAGAAACTAAGATGACCGAGAAAAGTTGAGCGCCCAACACTACCCCTTTCACATCTCCAAAGAGATGCAGGACGTACTTGGAAATAATAAAGACCGCCACTATTCCGTGGCAGGCAAGTATCGACCTTCCGGTGCTCTTTAAAAGACTCCTTCCGCCAAAAAGTCCCATCTTTCGCCTGAACGCATAGATGAGGAGGGCAAAATTAACGGCGGAAGCTACGCTCATCGAAAGGGCCAGGCCCATGTGAAGCAAGGGCTTCATCAGTATGAATGCAAGCAACGCGTTAACAACGAGCGCCACGGTTGCCATGTAGACCGGCGTCTTGGCATCCTTCATTGCATAAAATGCGGGGACGATGTTTCTAACCCCCGTGACGAACGGGATACCTATGGCGAACATTCGAAGAGCCCCCACCGTTCCGGCCGTTGACTCGGCGGTAAACGCCCCGCGCTGGAAAAGAAGCCTGATAATCGGTTCGGCAAAAAGAAGGAGGCCGAACATGGCGGGAATAGATTCGGTCAAAGCTATCCGCATGCTGTAATTAAGCGTCCCCTTGAAAGCCTCATGGTTCTTGTCAGCCGCATGTTCGGAAAGTGTTGGTAGCGAAGCGGTGGCGATGGCCACGGCAAAGAGCCCCAAGGGGAATTCGTTTATCCGGTCCGCATACCATAGGTAAGAAACGCTACCGTTGGGAAGGAACGATGCCAATAGTGTTATCACCAGAACATTTATCTGATAAACGGCGCCGCCGTAGACCGATGGCAACATGATAAGGCCTATCCTTCTTAGGGCCGGATGGTGATAGTCAAAGTTGAACCTTGGGATCATCCCCTCGCGCATAAGCCACGGTATCTGAAGTGAGAGTTGTAAAACCCCGCCGATTATAACACCCAAAGCAAGCCCCACCGTCGGCTGGCCGAACCATCCGGAAAAGATAGATGCTCCGGCGATTATTCCTAAGTTAAGAAGTATCGGCGAAGCGGCCGGCGCCCCGAATATCTTCAGGGTGTTAAGTACTCCCATGGCAAGGGCCATGAGGCTAACAAGGAAGATATACGGGAACATTAAGCGGGTCAGATAAACGGTCAGGGCAAATTTGTCCGGTGAACCTTCGAAACCGAAAGCTATCACTTTGACTATCTGCGGGGCAAATATAACGCCCAGAATAGTAAGGATCGTGAGCAGGAAGGATAGATAAGTAAAAACAATGTCCGCAACGCGCTTCCCCTCTTCCCGCGATTGCCCCAGATATTCGGTAAAGACCGGCACGAAGGCCATCGTGAGGGAACCTTCGGCGAGGAGCCTTCGCAAAAGATTTGGGATGCGGAATGCGACATAGAAAGCGTCGGCCGCCGCCTTTGTACCGAAAAAGTAGGCGATCACCGAATCGCGAACGAGGCCTAAAATCCGGCTTATTAGTGTGTAGAACCCGAAGATACCTGCACGTCGCGATATGTGATGATGATGTTCGGTCATGTTCCGGGAACCAACCCGGGCGGATTATTCCCACATCTCCAGCCAAAAATCCAGATGAAAATCAAAGACAATTGGAACCCGGAATAGACAATCGAAAAGTGGTCACCCATCTGGATCTATCCCCGGAGGCGGCCTTTTTAGTTACACGGAACAGACAACAAAAATCTGGGAAGATCAAAACGGCGAATAGGGCAACGACAACGAAGGCAGGGGCGTTTTGTCATAAAAAAACAATGTAAACAATGGGGTCATCATACTTGCCTTGATCATACGTCCAACCACGGCTATTGAGAGCATTTCGATGAGGCTGGGCGGCTCGCCCGTGTGAAAACGTGCTGATAATGCCGCCTTTTCAAGCGGAGCAAGCGTGCGACCCGTCGCCATCACCCGATGATCTTGGTAACAGGACCCGGCACGCTCCCATAGATTCCGCGTTTCATTGATCACATCATAATAATAACCCGATTGGAGCGACAGCAACGTAGCGCAACTTTTAGCAATATTGAAACTTTGGAAGAGAACCCCTGGTTCACAGACATAGGAACCCATTTTGAAACATAGACCTGTATTATTGGGGGCGGCACAGAACTCCCAATCCATATTGCCATAAATGGGGATGGTTTCCCAGTATCTGGTCACTTCCACTTCAGTAGCCAAAAATACCTCCATGTCGCTGTTTATGCGGCGCGTGCGCGGTGCATAAGTGACATCATTGCAAGCCCCATGGGGCGCGGCAATCTCCCGTATGCAATTGATCGCCTGAGATTGCTCCGCTCTCTATGGTCACTCGCAATGACATATACCATAGTTATCGGCTGTAGCGCCACAAAAGTTGCGTGATTTTTTCACTTTTTTTGCAGATTTATCTGGGGATGGTAACCCGACTTCCGCAACTAGGGGTATAGTGAGGTTGTAAGTGGCTGATTTGTAACGGGCTGGGGTCAAAAGGTAGGCACTACAAAACAGCGGTTTTTATGGATTTGGATTTACGATTTTTGGAGGTGGTTGACTTGGAAGCTTGAGCTTCATTTCATGCAATAAAAGTTGCACATCATCTTCTATTCATTTTGACACAATTACACTTCGAGTCAATAGGGGGCACCTCTAAAAACCTCCGTTCATGGTGAGCTTGTCGAACCATGAAAATTGCAACACGTTGATTTATAACGGTTCATCCTTCGACAGGCTCAGGACGAACGAGCAATTTAGGGGTTTTTAGAGGTGCCCTAGGGTAGGTCGGCACTACAAGCTCTTTTGGATGGTCGCTTCCGCACACACCAGCTCCTTACGGGCTGGTGGGCGAACTATGGATAACTCATTCTCTATCCAACATATACCTTATCCTCTTTATAGGGGGGTACGATGTTTATTCCGAGTTCCATGTCTTAAAGATTTAAGGTTTGACATTATTTTTGACCCATGTTAGGGACCCCGAAACTCAGACGGCCTAATAAGTGTGTCTATAGTGAGTTATCGACAACTTACGCACTTAGACACTTACGCACTTGGGCACTATTAAATATGGCAGATGCAAGAAAACAAAAGAAACTTAAATGTGGGCGCCACTTATCCTCGCTCAAACGCGCCCGTCAGGATATAAAAAGGACCGCACGCAACACCGGCAACCTTTCGACAATGCGCACGGCAATCAAAAAGGTGAAAAAGGCGATCGTGGCGAAGAACAAAGAAGCCGCTACAACCGCTTTAACGGCCGCCATTCCCGTTATCGCAAAATCGGCCAACAAGAACGCCACAAATATGAGAACCGCTTCGCGTTATATCTCGCGCCTCACGGTGGCTGTTAACCGGCTGTGATCAACTCTCTCACGCATCTTTCGAGTATCGTCTCTTTGGGAAGTTTACTTGATTTTAAGAGCTTGTCCGTCTGATATAATCTTTTAAAGGTCTTCTTGAGCTCACGCCACTGATACATCTTTGACTGTGCCACATATTTATCGACAAAGAACGGGTTAACTCCCAGCAGTTTCGGAAGCGAGGCCCTATCGACATATTTACCCATTGTGGCCTCTTTCGCCTTGATGAGTATCCTAAAATGGCGGGCAAGCATCGAAAGTATCATTATTTCGTTCTCGTTAAAATCAAAGAGCCTTTTTAGCAACCGGAGTGATTCTTTAAGGTCCCTGCGCCCTACCGCTTCAGTAAATTCAAAAACGTTCTTTCTACCCGTTTCTGTAAGGACCGTTTCTACATCTGCCATATCTATCGTCTTTTTCTTTCCTATATATAACATGATCTTGTCGATGGCGCCCGCCAACTCACCCAGATTATTTCCCACCAGGTCGGCCATGATATTCGCCGCCTCCATGGACATCTGCCGCCCCCTATTTGAAGCCTCCATCCTTACCCAGTCCGGAAGCTTGTCATCATACAACGGCTTACATTCTATTACCGCGGCCTTGTCGGAGAGAATCTTTGCAAAACCGGTCCTGCCGTCGGCCTTTTCCGCGGAAAAGACTATTGTGGATGTTTTGGAAGGATTTAAAAGGTACTTTGCGAGAGGTTTCGTATCGGTCATCTTGTCGGCCTCGGTAACAAGAATGAGACTGTGTGTCGTCCACATCGGAAGGGTTCCGGCGCATGAAGTGATCTCTGCAAGGTCCGAATCCTTTCCGGAGAATCTGTCGGGTTCAAAAGAGTCGCCGGCGATATTTTTGACGTATTCCCTGACTCTACCTATGGCCGTCGAAACAAGGTAGCCTTCGGCGCCGTAAATAAAGTAGACCGGCCTCAGCGTTTTGTTGCGAAGTTCACGGTCTAAATCGTGTATAGTTAATTTAGGCATACATTGTTTCCTCCCCTTACAAAGGAGGGGGAATCAGACAACAATACTAACTAATCGCCCTCTGACATATATAACCTTCTTGGGAACCTTTCCCTCTAAATAACCTGTCACCTTTTCAGATGCAAGGGCCTGTTTCTTGATATCCTCCTCGGAGATGTCTGGCGCCACCTCTAATTTATCGCGCAACTTGCCGTTGACCTGAACGACTATGAGCATCTTCTCCTCCTTCACCTTCTCGGGGTCGTACGAAGGCCACTTTACCTTGATGATGGTCTCTTTGTGGCCGGTGAGATGCCAGAGCTCTTCCGCCATGTGCGGCGCGAACGGCGAGATGAGAAGCACAAGGGTTTCAACGGCGTGACTCGTGACTCGTGATTCGTGATTCGCACAAAGATAGTTCACGTATTCCATTATGGCCGAGATCGCGGTGTTATAATGAAAGCGTTCGATATCTTCAGTAACGCGTTTGATCGTCTTGTGGATCCAACGTTCAAGCTCATTTCCAAGCCTTTCTTCTCTCTTCCTTCCACCTTCTTCCTTCGTCACCAACCTCCACACTCTGTTTAGAAATCTCCAGCATCCGTCTATCCCGGCATCGCTCCATTCAAGGTCTTTTTCCGGGGGTGAAGCGAATAGGATAAAGAGGCGCGCTGTATCGGCGCCGTATTTTTCGATGATCCGGTCCGGGTCCACAATGTTGCCGCGGGACTTGGACATTGCGCTTCCACCCAACGTCACCATCCCTTGCGTTAAAAGATGTTTCACCGGTTCGTTTGACTTGCTGAACTCAACGAATCCGAGGTCGCGCAGGACCTTCATGTAGAACCTGCAATAGAGAAGATGTCCCACCGCATGTTCGATGCCGCCGATATATTGGTCCACAGGCATCCAGTATTTGGCCGCCTCCGGGTCTACGGGCCCTTTGCTATATTTTGGCGAACAATAACGCAGAAAATACCAGCTTGATTCAACGAAGGTGTCCATGGTGTCGGTCTCGCGCTTGGCGGCACCTTTGCACTTTGGGCACTTGCAATTTATGAATTTTTCAAGCTTTGCAAGCGGCGACCCGCCCTCGCCGGTAAGCTCAATGTCTTCAGGAAGCGAAACTGGAAGCTCTTTTTCGGGGACGGGCACGATACCGCACTTTTCGCAGTATACGATGGGTATAGGAGCCCCCCAATATCGCTGACGGCTGATACACCAATCCTTCAACTTATAGTTTATGGTTTTATCCCCAACCCCTTGTTTTTTAAGCGCATCTATTATTGCTATCTTGGCGGCCTCATTGCCCATACCTGTAAACTCGCCAGAATTGATAAGCGTGCCGGGACCCTCATAAGCGCCGTTCGCCGTGCGTTGCTCGCCCTGCGCAGGCTTGATCACCTCTTTTATGGGGAGGCTATATTTCTTTGCGAATTCAAAGTCTCGCCGGTCGTGGGCAGGAACCGCCATTACGGCTCCGGTGCCGTAATCCATCAATACAAAATTGGCGGCATAGACAGGCATATCTAGCCCCGTGACAGGATTGACGCAATATGCGCCGGTAAAGACGCCGTCCTTCTCATAATTGCCCAGGAGTCTATCCATGCGCCCTATCTTGGAGGTGCGCTCTCTAAACGCCTTGATGTTGGCCTCTTCCGGTGTTCCTTTGGAAAGCCCTTCGACAAGGGGATGCTCCGCCGCAAGGCTCATGAACGTGGCGCCAAAAAGAGTATCGGGTCGTGTGGTAAATACATCGACCACTTGATCTTCCCTCCCCTCCTTACAAGGGAGGGAAAATTTTATCAGGGCCCCTTCGCTCTTTCCTATCCAGAGCTTTTGCATGTGGGTAACGCGTTCGGGCCAGCCTTTGAGCTCTTTGTCGATATCTTCCAAAAGTTCTTCGGCATAAAGAGGGATCCTTACGAACCACTGGGTCATCGGCTTTAGCGCAACATCGTTGTCGCAGCGCCAGCACTTCCCCCCCTCGGCCTGTTCGTTGGCAAGAACGGTCTTGCAGGTGTCGCACCAGTTAAGCATCGCGGTCTTTCGCGTTACTATACCCTTCTCGTACATCTTCAGGAATACGAGTTGCTCCCATTTGTAATAGTCGGGCGCGCACGTTGCAACTTCGCGGTCCCAATCGTAGGAGATGCCTAATTTTCTGAACTGCTTCTGCATGTAGGCGATATTTTCAAAGGTCCATTTGCCTGGATGGGTCTTGTTCTTTATAGCGGCGTTCTCTGCGGGCATGCCGAAGGCATCCCAGCCTATCGGGTGAAGAACGTTGAATCCCTGCATTATCTTATAGCGGGCGATCAGGTCGCCTATCGAATAGTTTCGCACGTGCCCCATGTGAAGACGGCCCGACGGATACGGTAGCATCTCAAGGACGTAATACTTAGGACGCTTCTTCTCCTCCTTGGCCTTAAAGAGGCCATTCTTTTCCCACTCTTTTTGCCACTTGGGTTCGATCTCTCTCGGATTATAATCTTGCATAGATTTTCCTTTTTAAGTAGTGGGATTTAATATGAAACCGTTCAAAATCTCAATACTAATCTTGTTGTCAACTCTTTTCGCGAGAAATACCCTTGCTCAGGAATACAAAATGATTTTCTGGTATCCGGGCGAAGCCGGGACCACTGTCGATGCACAGGGGGCCATAGGCCCCTTCTTTGACTATATAAATCAAAGGATAACACCCGATAAGATCACCGGAGGATATTTCAACAACGTCCCCGAAGGCGCCGCTTACATCAAAAGTTCAAGACCGGCGTTCGGCATCATAAGTTTTGCCGCATATGCCATGAACGACAAGGCGCTCGGCCCGAACACCAAACTTTTGCAAACGCTCCCCCTCCCTTCCGGCAAACCGTACGAGAACTATGTTGTGGTGGGAAAGGGGAAACCCCCTTTGGACTGGGACGGAGCGATACTTCATTCAAAGCAACCGCTAACGGGCGAATTCATCTCAAAATTCATTCTTAACGAAAAGGTCGCGAATTTAAAAGTTGAACGGATACATAACATCCTTCCGACATTAAAGAATATTTCGGCCGGCACGCTTAAAGGCGGAGCGATCCTTCAGCCGATGGAATATTTCACTCTCAAAAGCATCAGTCAGCCGTGGGCCAAAGAACTCACCGTCTGGACGACCTCGCCGCCCGTCCCTTCGGCGCCGATTGTTGCCTTTGGTGAACAACCGGCAACGCAAAAGATAAAAGATATACTTTTGAAGATGGGCGCAGATCCGGAGGCAAAAGAGATGCTCAGAACGCTCAGACTTAAAGGATTTGCACAATAAAAAATCTGCTATTTTCCGCTTGCAACCCATTAATAATCATAGGGCACCTCTAAAAACCCGTAAATTGCTCGTTCGTCCTGAGCCTGTCGAAGGATGAACCGTTATAAATCAACGTGTTGCAATTTTCATGGTTCGACAAGCTCACCATGAACGGAGGTTTTTAGGGGTGCCCCATAACAATTTGCCAGCTAACGGACCTATGACTAAAAACTTAGCAACTTTCAGTGTATGACTAACCGATAATGATAATGTAGCTGCTACATAAAACAAAGGAAAAAGATATGGATTGCAATTTCAATTCAAATGACGAGGTGAAGAAGGCGCAGGAGATCTTTCACATGTATGTTGAGGGAGCGTATGGGCTTAATTCCCAGCAAGATAGAAATAAGTTGATCGAAAAGGGTTGTTTCAAAGGTGCCGCCGAACATAACAAATTTATCGAAATTTTTAGTGACGGGGCGATCACAGGCGATGAATTGAACGACCTGACTAAATCTGGCTATTCGCTCGATTTTGTAGGCGAACTAAAAAGACTCGCCGGCGGCGACGGCTATAATCCACTAAGAGAACATGTCAAATGGCTTACGGATAACTGTGTGCCAAAATGGTATAGAATTCGGGATTACAAATCAGGCTATAGGGCAGAGATGATCAAAATGCTGGCTGGCATAATAGATCTCTCCGTTATCAAGGAAGAGGCGTTGAAAGCAGTGACGGAATCTCTGCTCTCTGCGCTTAATGATAGTGCTCGGTCTGTGCGTTCAGCGGCCGCAGGTACACTTGGCAAAATAGGTGACGAATCTGCCGTGCCGATGCTAATTCTCGCGCTTAAGGATAGCGATCAAGATGTTCGTTCGGCGGCCGCATACTCGCTTGGCAAGATCGGTAACAAATCTACCGTACCGGCGCTACTAAGGCCCGCGCTTAGAGATGAAGATAAATATGTTCGTTCAGCGGCCGTATACGCGCTCGGCGAAATTGGTCATAAATCTGCCGTGCCGACGCTAATTTCCGCGTTTAAGGATAAAGATACATATGTTCGTTCAGCGGCTGCAGATGCGCTTGGCAAAATCGGCGATAGAACTGCCCTGCGGGCGTTAAATTTAGTAGTGAGTAATGATATAGATCCAAATGTTCGATCATCCGCCAGACGTGCTATTTCGACGATCAAAAAATAAAGGGTCTTCGCGGATATGAGTGGGTCATTTGCGGGACAAGGTGACGGGAAGAAGTTGTCAGACGTGGATCATCTGTTAATAAGTTGAATGAGAAACTTGTTTCTTTCTGCGGTTCAAAAAAAAGAAA
>Ga0210019_1004602_pt1 | contig 11896 bp, 11 predicted proteins | sample CryGeyCG2114_020_2_FD_183969 | JGI IMG/M metagenome (GOLD analysis project Ga0210019, IMG submission 183969) | Groundwater microbial communities from aquifer - Crystal Geyser CG11_big_fil_rev_8/21/14_0.20 (SPAdes) (version 2) | ecosystem: Environmental > Aquatic > Deep subsurface > Groundwater ...
TCAACGCATAAGCGTGATCGAGGAGGGTTTGATTTGAACGATAGTTATCCTGAAGAGATATTTGTTTTGCTTTTTTGTAGTCATCCATAAAGGTAAGGATATTAGAGATGGAGGCTCCAAGGAATTTATATATAGCTTGTGAATCGTCGCCTACTACAGTCAAATTTGGATTTGATTTCGGTGGGCAGAGAAGTTTTATAAGTTCGTATTGAGCGATATTTGTATCTTGAAATTCATCTACCATGAGGTACTTGAATTTATATTGATAGGATTTAAGAACCTTTGGTCGTTTTCGAAAAAGTTCATTTAGGTAATATATTAGATCTCCAAAATCCATTACATCATTTTTAATTTTTAATTTTTGATAAGTCGAGTATGCATTTGATAATTCAAAAAGTTCATTATTGTTAGGCTGTTGTTTTACCCATTTTGCATACTCAATGGGCGGGATGTCCTCATCTTGGAGACGGGAGAAATGTTGAAGGAGGCCTCCAATGAATTTATTTGGATTGCTAATTGGTCGAAAATGTTTTAGCTTTATTTCGAAAAGATGCTGTTTCAAAAATAACTGAGACTGTGCCTGAGTCATAAGATTGTACGAAGGATTTAGTCCGATTTGGTGAATGTCATTTCGAAGAATCTCATCTGCGAATGCATGAAAGGTCGAGATCCACATTTGAAAATATCCATAAGGCATAGCCCGATCAACACGCTCTTCCATCTCATATGCTGCTTTTTCAGTAAAAGTTAGACATGCGATCTCGTCAGTTCTTGCAAAATCTTCTTTAACAATGTGTTTGATTTTTTCGACGAGAGTCGTAGTTTTGCCCGTTCCCGCTCCAGCAACAATCAGAAGAGGACCCTTAATATATTCTATTGATTGTTTCTGACTAATATTTAAAAAAATTTCATCGGTTGCCATAGACAACATATTGTAGCACTTGTCTGGAAAGGGCACGCATGCAATTAAACAAGTTATGGTAGATTCAAAATGAATTTGATCCATTCTCAAGGCTTGAAAATTTAGGAGAATTAGTATCTCCATCGGGGATGGTTATTTTATAGGGGAATAAAGCGGTGGTTCCTTCGCAAAGCTCCGGAAAAGCCTATTTAAACAATCTTCAAAATAAAGTATAATACCGGTATAAAAACAATAATTTATGCCAAAAATTAAGGATATTCCTAAAATTGACAGACCTAGAGAAAAATTCCTCAAAAAAGGTCCGGAAGCACTCTCAAAAAGTGATCTTTTAGCTATCTTACTTGGTAGCGGAATCAAAGGAAAGAATGTTCAAAAATTATCACAGCAAATCATCAAGAAATTTGGAATGGATTTTTTGAATATTACGGTTGATGATTTACAAAAAGTTTCTGGAATTGGGCAAGCAAAAGCATTGCAAATTGCGTCAGCAATTTCACTTGTTAAAAGATTTTATAAAGAAAATAATAGCAATGAGATTACTATTAAAAACTCCAAAGATGTTTTTGCTTTAACATACGACTTAAGAGAAAAAAAGAAAGAACACCTTATTTGCCTTTACATGAACGCACGGAATGTCTTGCTCAGAAAAGAAACTGTGAGCGTTGGACTACTTGATAAAACACTATTACATCCAAGAGAGATTTTTTATCCCGCAATCGAACTTAATGCGGCAAGTGTAATTTTGATTCATAATCACCCTTCAGGTGATTCTTCTCCAAGCGAAAAAGATACCCAAATCGTGAATAAAATAGCCAATGCAGGAGAAATAATGGGAATCCCAGTTATTGATTTCATCATTGTTTCATCAAGTGGAAATTATAGTTTTTTTGATAAGTTAAAAAAACAAAACAAAAGTTTCGATTATGTAGCAGATGGAGAGCAGGCAATGCTTTTTGAATATTTAGAAACAGAAAGACCTGCCTACGAAGCGAGTATTGATGAACAAGGATTTCAGGAAAGTCCTCTGAAAACACCAAAAAAACAACTAAAGGTAAAGAAAGAAATGAGAGAGTTGATAAATAAAGTTCATTGCGGAGATTGTCTAGAAGTTATGGAACAAATTCCGAGCAAATCTATTGATATGATTTTATGTGATTTGCCGTACGGTACAACTCAAAATAAATGGGATAGCATAATTCCATTAGATAAGTTATGGAACCAATACGAAAGAATTATAAAAGATAACGGCGCAATAGTCTTAACTGCCCAAGGTGTTTTCACTGCAAAATTGACATTGAGTAATGAAAGACTTTTTAAATATAAAATTGTTTGGGAAAAATCAAAATCTACCAATTTTTTAAATGCAAGGAGACAACCCTTAAGAAAACATGAGGATATTTGTGTTTTTTACAAAAGACAACCCATCTACAACCCACAAATGAGGAAAGGTGAAGCCTACAATAAAGGAATTAGAAAAGATCAATTAACAGGAAGTTACGGAGATTTTAAGCCCGTTGAAGTTAAAAGTAATGGTGGAAGATATCCAATTGATGTAATTTATTTTAAAACAGCTGAAAGCGAGGGCTCTGTTTATCATCCTACACAAAAGCCAGTAGCACTTGGTCAATATTTAATAAGAACTTTCACGAAGCAAGGAGATGTTGTTTTAGATAATACCTGCGGAAGTGGCAGTTTTCTTGTTTCTGCGGTTTTAGAAGATAGAAATTTTATTGGAATTGAAAAAAATTCTGATGTGCATTTATTTAAAAACAAGAAAATTGACTACATAAAAATTTGTGAAGAAAGGATAAATAACGCAAGGAAAACTTTCAAACCTAATTTATAGAACATGACAAAAATTACTTACAATGAAAGAAGTTGGGCAATAGATATTATTACAGAAATAAATCTATTTACATCAAAAAATGATAAGACTATTTATCGTGCGGGTGGTGAGACTACGATAAATACAGGAGAAAAAAGATTGTTTCCTGATGTTCTTTTGTACGGAAAGAATAGTGAAATAATTATGGGGTGGGAATTAAAAATGCCAGATACTTCAATTACAGATACTGAGTTTATAGAAAATGCAAAATTAAAAGCCAACATTCTTGGGTTGAATAGTTTTATTCTTTGGAATGTTGGGATAGCCGTTTTATATATAAAAAAAGAAAAATATTTTACTCCAGTTAAAACATGGGATTCTTTAATAACTCTAGTCACAAAAAGAAATCAAGTTGAAGACCTCAAAAATGAATGGAAAAAAATTCTTCATCAGATTTTGAAAGATTTAAATAGTTTTTTTGATAACGGAGAAATAGAGAAAAAAACTTTTGTAGAATCCTTTAAGGATAGTGCGATTATTGATTTTATACTAAGAAATAACAAAGTGGTTGCCAGAAGTTTACAAAAATCAGCCACAAAAAACGCAAAATTTCTTGCAGAAGCAAATATTTGGTGGAGAATTGCAAAACTAGATTATCCTAAACAAGGGCAGTGGGAAGTTTTATCAAAAATTATTCTTGTGAATTGGCTAAATAAATTCTTATTTGCTCATATCCTCATTGCATTTTTTGACCCAGCAAAAAAAGTAGAAACTATCAAGATGGAAACATCACTTGATGATGCAATAAATATTTTTAAAGAAATTTCAAAAGAGTGTAATTTTTGGAATATTTTTCAGCCACAACTTGGAGAGAAGTACTTAGACGACCAAACATGGTCTGAAATAAAACAATTTAATATTTTATTAAATGATATTGAATTATCATCAATTGGTCAGGAGTTATTGCAAGATTTGTTACAAAGTATAATTTATTCTTCAAAAAGAAAAATTGCTGGACAATATTCAACCCCTATGTTTTTGGCAAGATTTTTAACAAGTCTCACAATGTTAAATAAGGAGTTATTGGTACATGACCCTTGTTGTGGAACGGGAACAATTGCAAAAGCTGCTTATGATTTAAAAAAAGAATTTGGAATAAATTCTAAAGAAGCTATCAAATCAATTTATTGTAGTGATAAAGTTGCTTTTCCTTTACAAATTGCAACATTAGCCTTAACGGATCCTCAAAATATCGGTGAAATTATCCAGATATATAAAGGGGACTGCACAAAAATAAATATTGGAAGTGATATTAATCTTAAAGATCCATATTCAGGGAAAAACATTAAAAAAGAGTACAAAGGAGTTGATTATATAACTTCAAATCTACCTTTTATACAGCAAGAAGATTTAAATATTTTAAATCCAAATATAAGAGAAGAAACAGAAAATATTATTTTTAAATACACTGAAGAAAGAATATCTTTTTCAAAAAGTGATCTATATTCTTATTTGCCTTTTTATTTTTGGAATTTATTAAAAATAAATGGGAGACTCGGCGTTATACTATCTAATTCTTGGCTTGCCACTGAATGGGGAGAGGTTTTTAGAAAAACACTAAATAAATTTTATCACATTGAGAAAGTTATAATCTCAGGAAAAGGAAGATGGTTTAATAATGCTGATGTGATTACAACAATTCTGATTCTAAATAAAAGAGAGACTATAAATGAAACAGGGGCAGATGAAAAAATAAATTTTATCACAATTAATAAAGATTTAAGTAAAAATGAAACAAACGTTCAAGAGATTATAGAAAATATTATTGCAGATATTCCCGATGATAGCATTTCATTTCAAAAATATAAAACAAAAAAAATATTTAATTTAAATATAAACTGGAACGTTCTATTCAGTGATATATCTTGGTTTTCAAAGATAGAAAGTAAATTAATACAGGCGAATACTTTATTTGAAATCAATAGAGGGGAAAGGCGTGGTTGGGATTCTATGTTTTATCCAGAAAAAAACCATAACATTGAAAGCTCCTACATTAGACCAGTATTAAAAAGTTCAAGAGAAATTGAAAATTTAATAACAGCGGCTGAATCAGAAGCTTTTTGTTGCAATAAAAAGCTTCAAGAATTAAAAAAACTTGGACACAGTAAGGCTCTGAAATGGATTAAAAAATTCGAACATGAAGCAAATGGAAAAGGAGAACCACTCCCTGATGTTTTAGAAAAATCTAGAAAAAAAGATGATAAATATTGGTATGCAATGAGTGATTCAACTGTTGCAGATTTTGTTGCAAGTATAAATTTTGATAAAAGAATTTTTATTGCAAGGTTAAATAAAAGATCGTTTGTCAATCAGCGACTTATAAGATTCACAGCAAAAAATAATAACTTAGATTTAGAACTAATACATGCTTTATTAAATAGTATTCTTGGCATATTTTTTATTGAATCTATCGGATTTGGGAGAGGTCTTGGAGCTTTAGATTTAAGTGCTACAAGAATAAATAAAAATCTAAAAATGTTGAATACTGATTTATTATCTGATAAACAAAAAGAAGAAATAAAAGCAAAATTTGATATATTGAAAAACAGAAAAATTCTACCAATTTTGGAAGAATTAAGGCTAGAAGATAGAAAAGATTTTGATATTACAATTTTAAAAGCTTTCGGAATTGTAGATTGCAAAGATCAAATTGAAAAATCCTTAAAAACTTTATATGAAATGAGGATGAATGTTAGAACTGAAATGAAAAAATAATTTCATATAGACGTGTTTGTAAAAAAAATTACAAGCAAAAATTTTCGACTGTCTGGAAAGATACAGGGTATTGCATAACTATAGGATATATCGTATAATATTGCACTTGTCAAGCACTTGACAAATAGTTAATATTAAATTATATGGTAAAAGAAAAAATTAGAGAAATAAAAGTGAAACCATTAACTTATTTTGGTTCTCAGTATTCTCAAACTACTACAGTAACAGTTACGGATTCCGATGTGACATTAGATTTTATATACATACATCCTAACGAAAGTGTTAAAGAGGCGCAAGTCATTTCAAGAGTTACACTACCTAAAAACGTTGCAATAGAATTAGCTAACGCTATTAATGAGACTACTAAAAAACATGAAAAAAAATCTATTAAACAAAATTAGACCCTATATTTCCATCAATAGGAACGTCGTAAATGGTGAACCTCTCTTTAAGGGTACTAGAATACCAGTGTCATTTGTCGTAGAACAACTATCTTTAGGATGGAATTTAAAAGATATTAAAAAAAGGCATCCTGAATTAAATTTTTATCATATTCGAAAAGTTGTCTCATTTCTTTCTGATGAAATTACCTATCTTAAAAATGACGAAACCAAAAAAGAGAGTTCTTGGACATATAGTCACAGATGCTCGAGTACCGTTACCTTATAGGCAAAAAACTCAAGAAGCTGGATGGTATGTAATAAAGGTAAAAGATACTCATTCTGAATCTAGCGATGAAAAAATTTCAGAAATTTACGGTAAAAATAGACGAGCGCTTTTAACAACTGACAAAACAGCGCATACTCATAATGCAAGTCGAGGGTTTATTGGTTATATTTACATAGATGGGAAAGTAAGTGCAGATGAAGATTCAGAATATTTGGCTAAATTTTCAAATATAGTATCAACCATAAATAAAGATATCATTGAAGGTTATTTAATTATTATAGATAAGAAAAATACTTCATATGAAAGGAAAAAAATCTCCAAAAGATAGAATAAAACAGACTATTAGAAAGGGTGATTTTATCAAGCTTTTATAAAAAGCGGCGAAGGATCAACTGTCCTGATTTCTAGCATATTTTTAGGAGCTCTTGAAACACACTTGTTATCATTTCTCCATTTCTTCAACACACTGAAAGACCACATCTTGGTATTAATTTCAAAACACAATCAGAAGTTGTTGCAAAAAGATTAAGATTAAGATGTTATGTTATTGACATTTTGTGCTTAAACAGATATGATTACTTACTGTTACTCAACTAGTTGTTTAAGTTGATCAAATACGGTTACGGTTGTAATTTGTGTGGGATCATTTATAATAGCTTTTTGGTAATTGGTTATCACAGGTTATTAGCTTTGGAGGGATCCTGTTTGGAAACGTATTCTTCAGACAAGATTATTTATCATCGCTTAATAAGATTGTGGTAACTAACTAATTATTATTTGTTTTTATAATCATATGGCACAAGGCGTATTTCAACGAACCAAGCCCCATCTCAATATCGGAACCATCGGTCACGTCGACCATGGAAAGACTACTTTAACTTCAGCAATTCATCACGTGTTGTCAAAAAAAGGCTTAGCACAAGATCTGAAGTATGAAGAAATTGATAAAGCTCCTGAAGAAAAAGCACGAGGAGTGACAATTAATATTTCTCACACTGAATACGAAACTGAAAAGAGACATTATGCACATATTGACGCCCCAGGTCATGCTGACTACATCAAAAACATGATCACTGGCGCTGCTCAAATGGATGGAGCAATCTTAGTCGTTTCCGCTCCAGATGGTCCTATGCCTCAAACTCGAGAGCATATTCTTCTTGCAAATCAAGTCAACGTGCCTTCAATTATAGTTTTCTTAAATAAGACTGACATGGTTGATGATCCTGAGATTATTGATCTAGTCGAGATGGAAATCCGTGATCTTTTGAAGAAATATGATTATCCTGGTGATGATGTTCCAGTAATTCGTGGATCAGCACTAAAGGCTATCGCTGATGATCCTGACGCTATCAAAGCGATCGAAGAGCTTATGAATAAAGTAGATGAATATATTCCAGAGCCAGTTCGTAATACTGATAAACCTTTCTTGATGCCTATCGAAGATGTTTTCACAATTCCTGGTCGAGGAACAGTAGTGACTGGTCGTGTAGAAAGAGGAGTTCTAAAATTAAATGAAGAAATTGAAATTGTAGGACTTCATGATACACAGAAAACAGTAGTTACTGGAATTGAAATGTTCCGAAAGACGCTTGATGAGGCTCGTGCTGGAGATAACACAGGACTTCTTATTCGAGGTATTGAAAAAGAGCAGGTAGAACGTGGTCAAGTGATCGCAAAACCTGGTTCAGTCAAACCACACACAGAATTTGAAGCAGAGATTTATGTTCTTAAAAAAGAAGTAGGTGGCCGCCATACTCCATTTTTGAAAGGGTATCGTCCACAGTTCTACATTAGAACAACTGACGTAACTGGAGAAGTTACTTTACCAGATGGAGTCGAAATGGTGATGCCTGGAGATAATATTAAAATCTCAGCAAAATTAATCGCACCTATTGCTCTTGAAGAAGGACTGAAGTTTGCAATCCGTGAAGGCGGACACACAGTTGGGGCTGGAGTTGTGACAAAAGTCATTAAATAACAAATTAATAAAATGATGTGGACGAGGGTTTACTCGTCCACATCATAATTGCACTTTTAAATTATGCCAAAAGGAAGAATTAGAATCAGATTGAAAGCTTATGATCATCGTCTCATTGATGAGACATGTCAGAAGTTGGTTGATACCGCGATCAAAACTGGCGCTTCCGTAATTGGCCCTGTCCCACTTCCTACACGGAAAGAGGTTTATGTAGTGAATAAGTCAACGTTTGTCGATAAAGATTCACGAGAACACTTTGGACTTATTATTCATAAACGTCTTATTGATATAGTAAATCCTACAAATCAGACAATTGACTCACTTATGCATCTCGAACTTGCAGCTGGAGTGGAGGTTGCAGTGAAGATGTGATTTACTTGAAGTAAAGTATATAGTGTTATATAATTCAGTTTCGACAAATTGTTATTTATTATTTGGTTAGTAAGAAATAAAGTATTTCTAATTTAACCAGATTGATGTCCTTTACAAAAGGCCCCAATCTGGGGCTATTTTTTTATGTCAGGTTTTATACTCGGAATAAAAACAAAACAATCACAGATTTATAATGAAGATGGCGTTCTCATGCCGGTTACTTCAGTTTTTACGGCGCCTTGTTATGTCGTAGATTTTAAATGGTTAGAAAAAGAAGGTTACACATCTATTGTTCTTGGTACGAAGCTAGGTAAACACACGCCAAAACCAGTTCAAGGAACTTTGAAAAAAGCAGGGATAAAAGATTCGCTCCAGTTTTTAAGAGAAATTCGTTTCGTACTAGACGGAAAAAATATTAAAAAAATTGAAGATAGTGAAAAAATAGGTATTCAAATAGGAGAACAAATATTTTATAAAGGTTCAGAGATTAAACCAGAAATGGTTTTTAAAATTGGAGATAAAATTAATGTTTCAGCTCTTTCCAAAGGAAAAGGATTTCAAGGAGTAGTACGGCGTCATGGATTTGCCGGTGGACCAAAAACTCACGGTCAGTCAGATAGAGAGCGCGCCCCAGGATCAATAGGTAATTCAGCTACCCCAGGACGTGTATTTAAAGGAAAAAGAATGCCAGGTCGAATGGGTGGAACACGTGCAACTATTGAAAATCTTGAAGTAATTTCATTTGATGAAACGACAATGACGATCAAAGGATTGATTCCAGGTTTTAAAGGCGGATTAGTCGAAGTTAGAACTTCAGGCCTTTAATTTAAAAATATGGTAACAACTAAAAAAAATACAGAAGTAGAAAAAAAGTCAAAAATAGCTACGGAAGCAAAAGCTCCTAAAGTAGCCAAAAAGGTTTCAAAGTTCGTGATACCTGTATATTCAATAAAGGGTGTTGAGGCTGAAACTATAACTTTGGATAAAGATATTTTTGGAAAAGAACCAAATGATGAACTAATTGCTCATTATCTACATGTCTACAGAACAAATCAAAGACAAGGAACGGTGTCTGTAAAGACACGTGCTGAGGTCATTGGAACAACGAAGAAAGTTTGGAAGCAAAAAGGTACCGGTCGTGCTCGTCATGGATCAGCCAAAGCAAATCTTTTTGTAGGTGGTGGAGTGACTTTTGGACCAAAACCAAGAGTTTTTGAAACAAGACTAAATAAAAAACAACGACTACTAGCATTATTTACGTCTCTTAGTCAGATGTATCGTGAAAAAGGTATGTTTGGATTAAGTACTACTGGTATTTCGAAAACACCAAAAACGAGTTTGATTGCATCGTTACTGTCAACTTTAAAACTTGAAGGAAAAAAAGTTATGTTTATTGTTGCAAAAAGAGAAAAAAACGCATTTCTTTTATCAGCTCGTAACATTCAAGGAGTTACCGTTGAACAATCATCAACTATAAATACTTATCTAATCATGAATAATAATGTAATTTTCTGGGTAGATAATGCGCTTTCAGCATTTTCAGAGCATTTTATTACATCTGAGCAAAAATAACTATGAAAGTAAAAACATTAATTAAGAAGCCATTAATCACCGAGAAGTCAACACAGAAATCGCAAAATAAAGTGTATATCTTTGAGGTTGATACTAATGCGAATAAACATCAATTATCAAAGTCAATAAGTGAACTTTACAAAGTCAAAGTAGCTTCTGTAAGAACAATAACTCGTAAAGGAAAAGAAAAAAGAGTGGGGAAAAAGATGATGACAAAAAAAAGAAGTGATAAAAAGTTGGCATATATTACAGTTAGTGAAGGAACTATTGATTTATTTCCACAATCTTAGATAAATAATTATTATTGAACATGGCAAAGAGTATTTCTTCTCAAAAACCACAAAAAAGTTTGATTAAAATCCTGAAAAAACATTCAGGCAGGGATCGTAGTGGAAAAATTTCTGTTCGTCATCAAGGAAACCGTCAAAAAAGATATTATCGAATAATTGATTTTAAACGTGATAAGTATGACGTTGAGGGTGTGGTAACTAAAATTGAGTATGATCCAAATAGAAATGCAGACATAGCTTTGATCGAATATAAGGATGGAGAAAAAAGATATATTTTGCACCCTGTAAAACTTGAAATTGGATCAAAAATATTATCATCAAAAACAGCTGAAATAGTAGTTGGAAACGCATTACCTCTCGACAATATTCCAGTTGGAATTGAGGTTCATAATATTGAACTTTATGAGGGTCAGGGGGGAATTATGGCACGAGGCGCTGGAACTTATGCTGTAGTAGTTGCCAAGGATGGTTATTATGTCCATCTGAAACTTGCATCTGGCGAAGTGAGGAAATTTAATAAAAAATGTTGTGCGACAGTAGGGCGAGTCGGAAATATTGAGCACAAAGACATGGTAATTGGAAAAGCAGGTAGAAAACGCTTGATGGGAATCAGGCCAACTGTTCGAGGTACTGCTCAGCACCCTAGCTCACACCCGCATGGAGGAGGAGAAGGCCGATCTGGAGAGGGAATGAATCCAAAGACGCCATGGGGTAAATCAGCACGTGGAACTCGAACACGAAGAAAGAAAAAATGGAGTAATAAATTGATTGTTGTACGTAGAAAAAAATAATATGGAATCATTAACTTATCAAAAAAATCTAAAAATTTCACCAAAGAAGTTGAGAATGCTTCGAGGTGTTATTGCTAAGTTGTCACCACAGGAAGCGGTTAATCATCTTTTATATGTAACAACAAAAGCAGGACAAATTTACCTAAAGTCGGTAAATGCAGCAATTGCAAATGCGACGCGCGCTTTAAATGTCGAGGTAGATGTGCTAAAATTCAAGCTTTTGACAGTCGAAGAAGGTAGAGTGCTGAAAAGACATCATGAAGGATCACGCGGAATGGCAAAACCTATTTTGAAGAAATTTTCTCACCTGAAGATAATTTTATCTACAGATATTCGTGCCCCAAAATCAAAGAAAATAGAAGATAAGAAAGATAAAGTGGTAAAAGTGGTCAAAAAAAAGACTTTGAAAAAAGTTCAGGATAAAAAATAGATTAATTATTGATATTTAACTAAAAAAAACTATATGGGTCAAAAAGTACATCCGCACGGTCTTAGACTAGGTCCAGTTTATAACTGGTCGTCAAGATGGTTTTTTTCAGATAAAGCTGCTTATAGAAAAGCAATTCTTGAAGATAGTAGAATTCGAGATGAGTTGATGAAAAAATACAGCTTTGCTGGTATTACAGAAGTGATTATTGAGCGAGCAATTAAAAAGATCACGGTGATTATGTACTCGGTTAAACCTGGAATGATTATTGGGCG
>Ga0210019_1004607_pt1 | contig 11883 bp, 12 predicted proteins | sample CryGeyCG2114_020_2_FD_183969 | JGI IMG/M metagenome (GOLD analysis project Ga0210019, IMG submission 183969) | Groundwater microbial communities from aquifer - Crystal Geyser CG11_big_fil_rev_8/21/14_0.20 (SPAdes) (version 2) | ecosystem: Environmental > Aquatic > Deep subsurface > Groundwater ...
CCCGCCGCTCCCGGTAGATCACCTCCCGCTGGCGGTTCATCACATTGTCGTATTCGAGGATCTGTTTCCGGATCGCGAAGTGGTGCTGCTCGACCCGCTTCTGGGCCGTCTCGATCGCCCGGGAGAGCCACGGATGTTCGATCGCCTCCCCTTCCGGCAGCGAGGCCTTCGTCCACTCCAGCAGCTTGTTCTCCCCGAAGATCCGGATCAGGTCGTCCTCGAGGGAGACATAGAAGCGGCTGGAGCCGGGGTCCCCCTGCCGGCCGGAGCGGCCCCGCAGCTGGTTGTCGATCCGGCGGGACTCGTGCCGTTCGGTGCCGATCACATGCAGCCCGCCGGCCGCCACCACCTTCTCATGCTCGCTCTTGGCCTGGGCCTCGATCTCCTCCCGGATGCGCTGCGCCTCATCGGCCGGCAGCGGCTCCTCGGCCGTCTCCTGGCGGCGCTGAATCTCCGCCTGCACGAGGAACTCCACCGAACCGCCGAGCACGATGTCGGTCCCCCGCCCTGCCATGTTGGTCGCGATCGTGACCGCTCCGAACCGACCCGCCTGGGCGACGATCTTCGCCTCCTGCTCGTGGTACTTGGCGTTCAGCACATGGTGCGGGATCCCCGCCTGCTTGAGCAGGTGGCTGAGCCGCTCCGACTTGGCGATCGAGATCGTGCCGACCAGGATCGGCCGTCCCTGCTGATGCAGGGTCCGGATCTCCTTAAGCGCGGCCTGAAACTTCTCCCCCTCGGTCTTGTAAACGATGTCCCCGTGGTTGACCCGGGCCAGCGCGCGGTTCGTCGGGATCGAGACGACATCCAGCTTGTAGATCTGATGGAACTCGACCGCCTCGGTAGCGGCGGTACCGGTCATGCCGGCCAGCTTGTCGTACATCCGGAAGTAGTTCTGGAAGGTGATCGTCGCCAGCGTCTGGTTCTCCCGCTCGATCTTGACCCCTTCCTTCGCCTCGACCGCCTGGTGGAGGCCGTCGGACCAGCGGCGGCCCGGCATCAGGCGACCGGTGAACTCATCGACGATCATGACCTGGCCGTCCTTGATCATGTAGTCGACATCCCGCTTGAAAAGGGCGTGGGCCCGGAGAGCCTGGTTCACATGGTGCACGAGGGTCACATTGCTGTCCTCGTACAGGTTCTGGACGCCGAGCAGCTCCTCCGCCTTCTGCACCCCTCCCTCGGTGAGGAAGGCGGAGTGGGCCTTCTCGTCGATCAGGTAATCGGTCTTGGCCTCCAACTTCGGGATGATCCGGTCGATCTTGTAGTAGAGATCGGTCGACTGCTCGGCCGGACCGGAGATGATCAGCGGCGTGCGGGCCTCGTCCACCAGGATCGAGTCCACTTCGTCGACGATCGCGTAGGCGAGGTGCCGCTGGACGCATTCCGAGAGCGACACCGCCATGTTGTCCCGCAGGTAGTCGAAGCCGAATTCGTTGTTCGTGCCGTAGGTGATGTCGCAGGCGTAGTTCTCCCGACGCTGCGCCGGGGACATGTCATGCTGGATCACGCCGACCGACAGCCCGAGCATCTCGTAGAGGGGCCCCATCCAGGCCCGGTCCCGCCGGGCCAAGTAATCGTTGACGGTCACGACATGGACGCCCCGGCCGAGCAGGGCGTTGAGGGTCACCGGCAGGGTGGCGACGAGGGTCTTGCCCTCCCCGGTGGCCATCTCGGCGATCTTCCCCCGGTGCAGCACCAGCCCACCGACCAGCTGCACATCGAAGTGGCGCATCCCCAGCCGCCTCCGGCCGGCCTCCCGCACCAGCGCGAAGGTCTCCGGCAGGATCTCCTCGAGCGCCTTCTCCTCGATCTTCAGGCGGCGCTTCCGCTCGGCCTTGACCGCATCCGGATCGGAGCGGTCGATGGCCACCTCCGCCGGAACATGTCCTTCCGGATCCAACCCGCCGCCCAACGCGGTGATCCGCTCCCGCAGGCGCTCCCGCAGGGCGGCGATCCGCTCCCGCAACTGTTCCTCCGAAAGCGGGGTGATCTCCCCCTCCAGCGCGTTGATCCGGGCGACGACCGGCTTGAGGCGCTTCAACTGCCGCTCGTTCTGCGTCCCGACAATCTTGCCGGTGATCCAGTTCAACATCCTATTTCTTCCCCGCCTTCCATCTTAAGTACCCCTCGATGAACGGATCGAGCGCCTCCCCGTCGAGCATCCCCTGGGTCTGCCCGGTCTCCACGCCGGTCCGATGGTCCTTGACCATCTGGTACGGCTGCAGCACATAGGAACGGATCTGCGACCCCCACTCGATCTTCTTCTTGGCCGCCTGCTTGGAGGCCATCGCCTCCTCCCGCTTGCGGCGCTCCGCCTCGTAGAGGCGGGCTTTCAGCACCTTCATCGCCGAAGCCTTGTTCTTCATCTGCGAACGCTCGTTCTGGCACTGCACGGTGATGCCGGTCGGCAGGTGGGTGATCCGGACCGCCGAGTCGGTGGTGTTGACCCCCTGCCCGCCCGGGCCGCCGGCCCGGTAAACATCAATCCGGAGGTCCTTCTCCTGGATCTGAATGTCGATGTCGTCCTCCACCTCCGGAATCACATCCACCGCGGAGAAGGAGGTGTGCCGCCGCTTGTTCGCGTCGAACGGGGAGATCCGGACCAGGCGATGGACGCCCGTCTCCCCCTGCAGGAGGCCGTAGGCGTTCTCCCCCCGGATCACCATCGTGACCGACTTGATCCCCGCCTCCTCGCCCGCCATGTAATCGAGCACCTCGCGCTGAAAGTGTCTCTCCTCGGCCCAGCGGGAATACATCCGAAACAGCATGGAGACCCAGTCGCACGATTCGGTGCCGCCGGCGCCGGCGATGATCGAGAGGATCGCCGGGCAGTCGTCGCTCTCCCCGGTGAAGAGGGTCTTGTGTTCCAGCCGGCCGGCGGCGTCGGAGAGGCCGGCGATCTGCCGGTCGAAGTCGGCCAGCCCCGCGGCGTCCCCCGGCTCAATCAGGGGAAGCAGCTCCTCCAGGGTTTTCAACTCCTCCCAGGCCCGGCGCCACGGCTCCACGATCCCCTTGAGCCGCTTGAGCTCCTTGACGGAGGCGTTGGCTCTGAGCTGGTTGTCCCAGAAACCGGGGGCGGCCAGTTCCTGCTCTAGAACCTGGATGCGGGATTCGGCGGCGTCCAGGTCAAAGATACCCCCGAACGTTCTGGAGGGTCGTCTTAAGACCCGCCAGGCGATCGATAATGGAAGTTTCCATGGGGGTCAGTATACCAACGATCGACGGAGGGAGAAAGGAAGGAAAGCGGTCGGGCGGATCAGCGGCGATGCGACTGATGATGCTTGCGGCGGTATTCAGACCAATAAGTGTAGGAAATGCCGATCGCGCTGATGACGATGATGATGATATACATCAATTTAACTTGATCCATTACTCAACCCCCGCGCCATCCACCCGGTACCCCCACCCGAAGAGTCCCAAACCGCTGATCCCGCCCAACAGGAAGGTTAGCACATCGAACTGTTTCCAGGCAACAAGGTTGCCGACCACCGTCGCGGCCAGGACAATCTTGCTCAAATCGTAAAGATATTTGGCGACATTCTCCCGCTGCCTTGAAACCATGCCTCCAGAATAATCGAGATATGCATAAATTGCAACTATTTTATATATCCCTCTTTCCGGAGGAGGCGGCGCTTGGCGGCCGGTCCCCCGGGCCCGGAGTAGCCCCCCAATCCCCGGGCGGCGACCACCCGATGGCAGGGAATCCGCGGCGCCCAGCGGTTCTGCTTGAGGGCCTGCCCCACCGCCTGGGCCCCGCCGGGTCGGCCGACCCGGCGGGCCAGCTCCCCGTAGGTCACCACCTTCCCCCTCGGGATTTTCAGCAGCGCTTCATATACCTTCCGCTGAAACGCCGTGACTTGCGACCGCCAACTACTGATTTTCTTGTTCATTGGTTGAGCTCCTTGTGAATGCGCCGCGCCAACCCTTCCGAAATTCCCCGCACCTGCGCCAGCTCCTCGACCGTCGCCCGCCGCATCCCCTCCACCGAACCGAACCGGACGATCAGGTCCTGTTTCTTCCGGGGGCCGACGCCGGGGATCTCATCGAGGGCCGAACCCAGGGCCGCCTTGCCCCGCAGCAGCCGGTGATAGCCGATCGCGAAGCGGTGGGCCTCGTCCCGGACCCGCTGCAGCAGCTGCAGCGCCCGGGAGATGGGAGGGAGCGACAGCGGTTCCGCCTCCCCCGGCAGATAGAGGTGCTCGAACTGCTTGGCGATCCCGACCGCCGGCAGCTCCAGCTTCAACTCCCGCAGCACCTCCAGCGCGGCGTTGAGATGCCCCCGGCCGCCGTCGATCAGAATCAGGTCGGGGAGCGGGCCGGCCCCAGGCTCGTCGTAGCGGCGGCGAACCACCTCCCGCATCATCCCGTAGTCGTCGATCCCGGCCACCTGCTTGATCCGGAACCGCTTGTAGCCGTTCTTGTCCGGTTTGCCGTCGAGGAAAGCCACCTGGGAGCCGACCGCTTGGCGGCCGTGGATGTTGGAGATGTCGAATCCCTCGATCCGCCGAGGGGGCTGTTTGAGCCGCAGGAGCGAGGTCAGGTCGGCCAAAGCCGCCGAGAGGTTCAGTCGGCGGGAACGGACCGTCAGCTCCCCGAGACCGGCGATCTGGTCCCGCAGGCGGGCCGCCTCCTCGTACCGGCGCTCGGCGGCGCATTGGCGCATCCGCTCCGTCATCTCCCGGATCACCTGTTCCTTGTTCCCCTCCACCAGTCGGAGGACCCGCGACATCTGTTCCCGGTATGCCTCCGGGGAGATCCTCCCCTCGCAGGGGGCCGAGCAGAGGCCCAGGTAGTAGTCCAGGCAGGCCCGCTTCGGGAGGATGCGGCAGGTGCGGTACGGGATCACCCGGCGGATCGCCCGCATCGCCCGCTTGAGCCCCGTCGCGTCGGTGAAGGGACCGATCACCCGGATCCCCGGATCCACCGGGCCCCGACCGACATAGAGACGGGGATAGGTCTCCTCGGCGGTCACCCGCAGGGAGGGATAGGTCTTGTCGTCCCGCAGGGAGATGTTGTAACGGGTCCGGCGGGCCTTGATCCAGTGGGCTTCCAGGAGCAGGGCCTCCTCCTCGGAAGCGGTCTCGATCACCTCCAGGTCCCGCGCCTCCCGCATCAGGCGGGTCGTCTTGGCATCCTTCGGCCGGCCGCTCTGGAAATAGCTGGCCACCCGTTTCTTCAGGGAGGCCGCCTTGCCGACATACAGCACCTCCCCGTCGGCCCCCTTGAACAGGTAGACGCCGGGGCGGTCCGGAAGGGCTTTTACCTGCGCCGAAAGATCCATCCCCGGAAGTGGTCCGCCTCCTCGATCCGGAGCAGCCCGGCCACGACGAAGAAAACCGCGACCGACCCCAAGATCGCCCCGAACAGCCAGCCGACCGCCCCCCAACCGGAGAGTCCCCCGGCCGGCACCGCCCGGGCCGACCAGATCCCGACGGCCGCCGCCGCCATCCCCAGCGAGGCGGCCGACAGCCGCAGCAGCCAGCTCCATCCGATTCCCTCGACCGGCCCCAGCTGTTTTTCGATCTGCCGAAGCAGTTGATAGGCGTTCAGCACCGCCGCCGCCGAGGTGGCCAGCGCCAGGCCGGCCAATCCCATCGACCGAACCAGGAGAAGGTTCAAGGCGGCGTTTAAGGCCAGCGCCCAGCCGGCCGACCGGACCGGGCCCCAGCTTTCCCCGGCGGCGTACAGGCCGGTCGTCAGCACCTTCCCCGCCGCCAAACCGATCAATCCGATCCCGTACCAGCGCATCGCCGAAGCGGTCATGGCCGAGGCCTCCGCGGAAAAGGCCCCGTGCTGAAGCAAGGTGGTGACGATCGGTCCGGCGAAGAGGAACAACCCCACCGCCGAGGGGACCGAAATGAACAGGGTGGAACGGAGGGTCAACCCCAGGGTCCGGCGGGCCCCCGCCCGGTCCCCCAGCGCGATCTGTTCCGAAAGGGCCGGCAGAGCCGCCTGGGAAAAGGAAACGCTGAAGAGCCCCAGCGGCAACTGCAGGAACCGATTGGCGAAGTAAAGGGCGGCCACCCCGCCGGCCCCGACCCAGCCGGCGAAGGAGGCGAAGATGGTATCGATCAGGACCGACAGCTGATAGACCGCCGAGCCGGCGGCCCGGGGGAACAGGAGTCGGCCGATCTCCCGGAGGGCCGGATGCCCCTGCAGGGAGGGGCGCAGGTTCACCCCGGCCCGGGTCAGCGCCGGCAGCTGAACGGCGATCTGCAGGAGCCCGCCGGCCAGCACCCCGATTGAGAGCCCCACAGCGTCCGGTTGCCAGAGAAAGATCCCCGCCATCATGCTGAGGTTGAGCAGCGGCGGCCCCAGCGCCGGCGCAGTGAAGCGGCGGACCGAATGGAGCAGCCCCATCCCGAAGGCGGCGATCCCGACCAGGCCGAGAAAAGGAAAGAGGATCCGGGTAAGTTTGACGGTCAGATCGAACAGGGCCGGGTCGGCCTTGAAACCGGGAGCAAAGAGGCCGACCACCAGCGGAGCCGAGGCCACCCCGAGCCCGCAAAGGATCACGAAGCCGATCAGCAGCCGGCCGGCCATCGCCTGGGCCAGCGCCGACCAGGCCGCCGCCCCTTCCCGGGCCCGGAGACGGCTTAAGACCGGAACGAAGGCGGCGTTGGCCGCCCCTTCCCCGATCAGGGTCCTGAGCAGGTTGGGGATCCGGTAGGCGACAACGAAGGCCTGGGCGGCCGGGGTCGTGCCGTAGACGACCGCGATCAGCCAGTCCCGGAGAAACCCCAAGACCCGGCTGACCCCGGTGGCGGCGGTCAACAGCCCCGCGTGATCCAGCAATTTCCGGTCGGACATTTTCCGCTCGTTGACAGGGCCCCGCGCTTTGTGTTAGCTTCTACCGTCATGCCGAACAGCAAATCAGCAGCCAAGCGGATGCGCTCCGGAATCAAACGCCGGGAGAGAAAGACGGCGGTCAAGTCGGAGCTCAAAACCCTGGCCAAGAAACTGGACAAGCATCTCAAGGGAAAGGCCGCCCCGGAAACCCAGTCCGCCTATCGCCTCCTGGCGAAGCGGCTGGATCAGGCCGCCCGGCGGGGGATCATCCATCCCAACGCCGCCTCCCGCAAGAAGGCCCGGTTGGCCAAGCAGTTGGCCGCCCTCTCCTCCTAAGAATTCATCCGCTGCCGGACAGCAGCAGCAGCACCTGATCCGCGATCCAATCCGGCGCCGGATGTCCCTGCTTGAGTTCCAGGTCCCAGCGGCTCAGCCGCCCGAGGGCCGCGGCCGCTTGAGGAGCCGGCCAGCGCTGCAGCCGGTTGAGCGCCGCACTCCGGGCCGGAGAGCCGAACCCGCTTCCCCGCCCCGACCGGGACTTCCAGGCCATCCGGAGATACCAGCCGGCCGCTCCCATCCACTTTTCGATTGAGATCCGGTTCTCCCGCAGCGCCCCATGCAGCGCGGCGATCGCCTCCGGAAGGCGGCCGCCGGCGGCGGCGTCCAAAATGTCGAAGGCGGTCTCCTGAGCCGACGGCGGGATCAGCCGCTCCACATCGGCCCGGCCGATTCGTTCCCCGGCCCCAACCAGAAGGGCGACCGTCTGAACCGCCTGCTTCAAAGCGCCCGGCTCGGTTCCGACCCGGCGGACCAGAAGGGCCGCGGCGGCCGGCTCGATCGATTTGCCGGACCGCTTGGCCTCCTCGGCCACCCAGCCCGGAAGGGCCTGGGGCTTCAGCGGCGCGAAAACCCGGATCTCAAAACGGGCCCGATGTTTTCTCAGGACCGGTTCGGTCTTGGAAGCGATCTTCTCGGCGGCGACGATCAGGCAGCCCCAGTCGGGGGGATTCTCCAGGTAAGGGGTGAGTCCCGGCAGCTCCTTCTCCCCCAGCTCCCTGCAGCCGGTCACCTCCACCACCCGGGCCGGCGAGGCAAACGGCTGGGTGGCGAGGGCCGCCCAGAGGGATGGGGGGGATTCCAGCGGAAGATCAAGACGGGTGGAGTCGGCCGCCTCGAAGCCGGGGGCGAGCGCCCGGGCCTTGAGCCGTCCGATCAGCCGCTCCTGCGTCTGCCGGTCGGCCCCGATCAGAAAAAGGCCGGCCGGAAGCATTTCGGGTCCGGCCGGCGAAGGATTCCCCGGCTTACCAGTCTTCAATGACCCGCTCCACGACCCGGCGGGAGAAATCCTTGATCAGATCGTCCAGCGCGGCCGACTCGGCGGTTGCGAGACTGCCCTGCGTGAAGTAGGTGGTGTCGCCGATCAGCCCGGTCTCCTCCCAGAGCTTCTCCCCCTTGCGGTCGATCACCCAGACATTCCCGCCGAGATTCAGCCGGTACTCCTCGATGAGGTCCCCATCCTGGCGGCGCAGCGGCTGCCGATAGAAATCGGTCAGCTCGACGAACAGCTGCAGGTCCCCCTTCCCCGGTTCGGTCGTGACCCGCAGGTTGCCGTCGAAAAGGAACTGGGTGATCAGCCCCTGCGTGGTGTCCTCCGCCAGCCCCGGCAGGTTGGTCTGGAACGGCGTCCGCTCATTGACCTCCTGAGTCACCGGGATCTTGTTGTTGACCGGCGCGATGTAGATCACCTGGTATTCGGCCGGCAGCAGACGGGTCGCGGAATAGCCGCAGCCGGAGAGGGTCGCCAGGAGAAGCAGCGGAAGGAGCCGGCGGATCACTTTTTGGAGCCGCCGGACCGTTCCAACTCGGTCACCTTCGCGAGGGCCTGCGCCGCGGCGGCGGTGTCGGGATACTGCTCCAGCGCCTCCCGGTAATAAACCAGGGCGGCCTTCGGCTTGCGCTGTTTCTCATAAAACTGCCCGATCTCGATCAGACGCTGCGCCTTGATTTCACGCAGCCGCTTGAGGCTTTCCTCGGCGTCGGCCGCCTGTTCGCTGTCGGGATGCTCCTCAACGAAGGTCTTGTACCACTGCATCGCGTCGTTGGTGGCCGATTGGTCGTAGCTCGGGTCCCGGGAAAGGCGGTCGGCACAGGTCGCAATCTTGAACTTTGCCTGCTCGGTCAACGGAGACCCCGGGTAGCTGTCCAACACCCGCTGGAAGGCCCGCTGCGCCTCCTCCCACCGGTCGGTGGAGAGCAGCACCTCCCCCATTTCAAACTGGGCCTGATCCCCGTAGGAGCCGTAGGGGGCGTGGTCCACGACATGCTGGAAGACCTCGATCGCCTTCTCCTTGGAGGTGAACTTGATCGGACCGACCCACTCCACCTTCTTCCCCTCGGCGAACGCCTTGCCCAGCAAATACTCCCGCTCGATCCCCTCCTTGAACCGCTCGCTGAAGGGGTAGACCTCCACCAGCTTCTTGTAGGCGGCGAAGGCGTTCCCCGGCCGGTCCATCTTCTCGTAGGAAACCCCCAACAGGTACTGGGCCTCGGGGGCCAGCTCGGAGCGGGGGTAGGCCCGGACCAGGCGGTAGAACTCCTTGGCGGCGCGGGGATATTCCTTCTGTTCGAAGAAGGACATCGCCCATTCCATCTGGGCTTTTGGGGAATCCTTGGCGGCGTACTTGGGGTTGATCCAACGCCCGGTCTCAGGCGTCCAGATCCAGGCCGCCTGGGCCGAAGTAAAGCAACTGAGGGTCAAAATGGATGTGATGAGAACCCGTCGAACGGTCGTCATGGTGAAAAAACTCCTGTGGGTTCCACGATACCACAGACGGAAAGAGGGGGCAATCCCGGGAAAAGAGCCGGTCAGGAAAGGTCGGCTGAAGGAAAGTTGCCGGAGATGACGACCCCCCGCTCGACGAAGTCGGCGATCCGGTCCCGATCTTCCGGCATGATCTCCAGGAAGCGGATCCCCAATTCGCACCCTTCCGAATAGGCCTTCTGCCGCTGCCAGGCCACCCGGGCGATCGTCCGGATCGGGCGCAGGCCCTCCGGGAGGGAGAACTCCACCACCAAACGGGAATCTTTCGGAAGGATTTGAGTTCCGCTGATCCGGAGCCCGCCGGCCGAGATGTCCTTGGCCAGGGTACCGGAGAACTCTTTTGTGGGTTTTAAAAAGTTGCGGTATTTGACTTCCGCCGAACGGAAGAGGCGGGGATACACACGCCGCTCAACGCCAGGGTCTCTTACCTCGGTTTCCATTCCCATGGTGAGGGCTTCTTCTTCCGTACTGCAAAGCCAAATTGTCAATTCCAAGAACAAGTATACCGCTGGAAAAGGGAGCTGTCAAGTGGGTCTGTTTAAAATAATGTACGACTAATGATTCCCTGCCCCCAGGAAAAGCAAAAGCCCCTCCACCAGCCAGCGGAAACAGGTCGCCCCCGGCCCGGCGGCCGGCTCTGAGACCAGCCCCACCGCCACCGTGATCCCTCCCACCGCCACCAGGACGGCCGCCCAGGGAACCACCACCAGGTTGGTCCAAAGGGCCTGCGGAACCACCCGGTCAAAATGCCAGACCAGGACCGGGGCGGTCCCGAGCCAGGCGCCGGCCGAGACCGCCGCCGCAGAGCCGACCCAAGCGGCCCCCCGGGAAAACCGCCGGAAAAAGAGAGATTGCTCCGAGCCGGGCAGCCCCAGCGCCGGCAGCCGGCCGCTTCGACGCAATCCTTCCCGCAGCCGGCTCCAAACCCGCTTCCACCCGGTCACCAGAAGGGGAGCCACCCCGGCGATACCGGCGATCGCCGAAAAGGAGAGCTGGAAACCGGGGTCGGCCAGCGCCCGGGGATGGACCGTCAGGATCCCCCAGGCCGCCAATCCCAGGCCGTTCCAAACCGACGGCGCATCCCCCTGCAGACGGGCGGCGCAAAAGAGAAGGGCCATGACCGTCGCCCGGATCGTCGGGATCCTGGCCCCGGTCAGCAGACAGTAACCGATCAGGATCAGCGCCACCCCCCCGGTCCGCAGCGGAGGCGGCAGCCGCAGGAGAGCCAGCAAAAGGAAAAGGATCCCGCCGATCAAACCGACATGGAGTCCGCTGACCACCAGCACATGCAGGGTGCCGCTGCGGAGAAAGGCGGCCCGCGCCTCCGGCGGCACCCCTTCCTGTTCTCCCAGCAGCAAGGCATCGAAATAGGGAGCAGCCCGTCGTCCCAACAACGCCCGGGCCCGCTCCCGCAGCCGGCCCCGCAACCGTTCCATCCCCCGCCGAAGCCGGAGCCCGGCGGACGGGGAGCCCGGCAACGACAGCACCTCTCCCCGGTCAGCAACCGACAGCCGTCCGACGGCGCCGGCCCGCCAGAGCCAGGCCGCTTCGTCAAACCCGCCGGGACGGCCCTCGGGAGCGCCGGCCCGAAGCAGGCCGGAGAGCCGCAGCCGTTCTCCGATCAACGGAACCGGCCAAACGGCGGGCAACTCCAACCAGAGCCGGCCGCCGGCCGGCCGCCACCCCTCCCCTTCCCGGACCCGATCGACCGAGAACCAGCCGGCATACCGCCGGCCTCTTTCCCGCCATCGCAGCAGAGAGAGAACGGTCCCCTCCAGGGTGACCGGCTGAGCAGCCAGGGTAACCCGCAGGGAGAGATCCTCCGGCGGGGAACGCCGGTCCACCTCCGCCCGGGCGACACCGGTCCAGAAGGCCAACAACAGCAGGAAGAGATTGCCGGCCGCCGACCGCCGAAACCGGAGAGCGGCCCAGAAGAACCCGCCCCAAAGGGGAATCCATCCCCATCCGGGGCCCAACCCGATCCAAACCAGCGTGCTCCCGGCGGCAAAAGCGATCCCGGTCGTCAGCAGAGGCCGGTGAATCATCAATTGAGACGGGCGGAACCCCGCAGCCGGGCGATCCCCTTCCGGGAGAGCCCTTTCACCCGCTTTAGGTCGGACCAGGCGAGATAAAGCCCATTCTTCTCCCGGTCGGCCACGATCCGTTCGGCGCTTTTGGGACCGATCCCCGGCAGGGCGGTCAACTCGGCGGCTGAGGCCCGGTTCAGGGAGATCGGTTCGGATGGTTTGGCGGCGGGCGGCGCCGGAACG
>Ga0210019_1004610_pt1 | contig 11882 bp, 9 predicted proteins | sample CryGeyCG2114_020_2_FD_183969 | JGI IMG/M metagenome (GOLD analysis project Ga0210019, IMG submission 183969) | Groundwater microbial communities from aquifer - Crystal Geyser CG11_big_fil_rev_8/21/14_0.20 (SPAdes) (version 2) | ecosystem: Environmental > Aquatic > Deep subsurface > Groundwater ...
TGCGGAGCTTTACCTTCCCCGCCGCCGTGAGGATGGTCGACGGCATTCATGGCGGCGCCGCGCACATGCGGGCGGCGTCCCAGCCAGCGGTTGCGTCCGGCCTTGCCGACGGATTGTGATTCATGCGTGACATTGCCGACCTGTCCGATCGTGGCCAGGCACTCCATGGAAATTTTTCTCAATTCGCTCGACGGCATGCGCAGGAATGCGTATTCGCCTTCCTTGGCCACCAATTGCACCGATGTTCCGGCGGAACGGGCGATCTGCGCGCCTTTGCCGGGTTTGAGCTCGATGCTGTGAATCGGAGTTCCCAGCGGCATCATTTTCAACGGCATGCAGTTTCCCGCTTTAAAATCAATCTCTTTGTCGCGGGTACTTTGGATCTTGTCGCCGACTTTGATTTCCATCGGTGCGATGATATAAGATTTCTGTCCGTCGGGATATTGCAAAAGCGCGATGCGGGACGTGCGATTGGGATCGTACTCAATGCCGATCACATCCGCCTGCACATCAAACCGGTTGCGCTTGAAATCAATCACGCGATACATTTTTTTGTGACCGCCGCCGCGGAAACGCATGGTGGTGCGTCCGTTGGAATTGCGCCCGCCTTTGCTTTTGAGCGACTTGAGCAACGACTTTTCAGGTTTGCCTTTGGTGATTTCGACAAAGTCCGAAATGATGGCGTGACGAAGACCCGGTGTTGTTGGTTTAAATCGTTTAAGACCCACGGTGCTTTCCTTTATTTTTGTAGGGGTACAGCGCGCTGTGTCCCTACGATATTACTGATCGATCTTTTGACCTTCTTTTAACGTCACAATGGCTTTTTTCCAGGGCGAACTATGCCCCCATTCCTGACGGACGCGCTTGGGCTTGCCCGGAACAATCACGGTATTGACCGCTTGAACCTTCACCTTATAAACGGACTCGACAGCCTTGCGGATTTCAATCTTGTTGGCGTCTTTGGCCACGCGGAACATATACTGGCGGTCGTCTTCAAGACCGATGCCTTTTTCCGTGCGGATCAACGTCTCAACGATATCGTAATGAGTTTTCACGACTCAATCCTCTCCATCAAATTTTTGAATGCGGTCTGGGTCAGAAGCAAATTCGTATGTCTCATCAGATCGTAAGACGTCACATCCTGCGCGCGCATGATCTCAAACCGTGCGATGTTGCAAGAAACGCGGTGAACACTGTCCGTCGAGCCGTCGAGCAATGCGAGAATCTTGCCTTTGATCGACAATTTTTTGAGCATTCCCGCAAACTCTTTGGTCTTCTTGAAATCCTGGCTGATATCCGCCAGGCAAATGATTTTGCCTTCCTGAAATTTACTTTTCAAAACTTCACGCAAAGACGCTTGCAAAACTTTGCGCGGCACGCGGTAGCCGAAATCGCGCGGATGCGGGCCGAAGACGGCGCCGCCGGAATACGATAACGGCGAACGGGTCGATCCCTGACGGGCGCGGCCGGTTCCTTTTTGAGCAAAAGGTTTTCTGCCGCCGCCGCGGACGGATCCGCGTTCCTTGGTGGACGCATGGCCCTGACGCGCATTGGCCTGATACATCACGGTCGCCTGATGAATCACGTCCGTATTAATGCCGTCTTTGTCCCAGCCTTTCGGCCAAGAGACGCTGCCTGTTTTGGCGCCGGTCCAATCTAAAACCGCTAACTCGGAAGACATGGTTACTTGCCTTTGGCTGCTGCTTTACTTTGTTTCATCGGGTTGACTTTATGTTTCGCCACAACGCGCTGCTCATCCAGCGACCGGAAAGCCCTCTTCTTGGCTTTGCAAATCACCAGTGTGGAACGCGCAGCGCCGGGAACAGCGCCTTTGACCAAAACAACATTGTCATCGAGAATGACTTCCATGACGCGCAAATTCTGCACGGTCACCTGATCCATGCCCATATGGCCGGGCATGGTTTTGCCCCGGATGGTGCGTCCCGGAAATGTGCTCGAACCGATGGATCCGACGCGGCGTTTGTGATTGGACCCATGGCTTGCGCCGCCGCCGTGCCAATGCCAGCGTTTCATCCCGCCTTGAAAACCCTTGCCGATGGAAATTCCCGTGACATCGACGAAATCACCGGCTTTGAAAAAATCGGCTTTCAGTTCCTGGCCGACCTGATAAATGCTGTTATCGGTTGAATCGAATTCTCTCACCGTCTTTAAAGGCTCGGCGTTGAGCTTGCGGAAATAACCGGCCGTGGCTTTGCTCAAACGCGCCGGCACAGCGGGGTCAAACCCGATTTTGACTTTCTTCGGCGCTTCCTTGACTTCAAGGACTTTGCACGGACCCACTTGCAAAACCGTGACGGGCACGATGCTGCCGGTCTTGTCGAAAATCTGGGTCATTCCTATTTTTTTACCGATTAATCCGCGTAACATTGAACAATCCTGTCATCTATTTTATTGCTTGATCTCCACGTCCACGCCGGCCGGGAGATTGAGTTTACGAAGCGCCTCAACGGTTTTCGCCGTTGGTTCCACCAGGTCGATCAGACGCTTGTGCGTCGCCAAAAAGAACTGCTCGCGAGATTTCTTGTCAATGTGCGGCGATCTCAGGACGGTGTAAAGTTCCTTCTTCGTCGGAAGAGGGATCGGTCCGGAGACCCGCGCGCCGGTGCGCAGAGCGGTATCGACAATTTCCTGCGCCGACTGGTCGATCAACCGGTGGTCAAACGCTTTCAATTTGATGCGAATTTTTGACATAGATAACCTTATGCGACGATTTCGTGAACCACACCGGCGCCGACGGTACGGCCGCCTTCGCGAATGGCGAAACGCAATTCTTTTTCCACCGCGATCGGTTGGATCAGTTCCACAGTCATTTCCACATTGTCGCCGGGCATACACATTTCCACATTATCGGGAAGTTGAGCTTCACCGGTGACATCCGTCGTCCGAAAATAAAACTGCGGACGGTATCCTTTAAAAAACGGCGTATGACGTCCGCCTTCTTCTTTGGTCAGAATATAAGCCTTGGCTTTGAATTTCGTGTGCGGCTTGATGGAACCGGGAGCGGCCATAACTTGTCCGCGCTCGATTTGCGTCTTGTCAATGCCGCGGAGCAGCAAGCCGACGTTATCACCGGCCTGGCCTTCGTCGAGCTCCTTGCGGAACATTTCAACGCCGGTGACAACAGTTTTGACGACTTCTTTTTTCATGCCGATGATTTCAATTTCTTCGCCGACTTTGACGCGTCCGCGCTCGATACGGCCGGTCGCAACGGTTCCACGTCCGGAAATGGAGAACACGTCTTCGACAGCCATCAAGAACGGCTTGTCGAGTTCGCGAACCGGTTGAGGAATGAACGAATCAACGGCATTCATCAAATCCATAATCGGTTTGGTTTTAGCGGCATCATCCGGATGATTCAAAGCTTCCAGCGCGCTTCCGCGGATAATCGGAACGTTATCGCCGTCATAATCATATTTCGAAAGCAATTCACGCAGCTCCATTTCCACCAGATCCAGAAGTTCGGGATCGCTGACCTGATCGCATTTGTTCATGAAAACAACGATTTTAGGAACGTTGACCTGACGGGCCAACAGAATGTGTTCTTTGGTTTGAGGCATGGCGCCATCGGTGGCGGCAACGCACAGGATCGCGCCGTCCATCTGGGCGGCGCCGGTGATCATGTTTTTGATGTAGTCGGCGTGGCCGGGACAGTCGATGTGAGCGTAATGACGTTTTTCCGTTTCGTATTCGAGATGAGAAATGTTGATCGTAACCCCGCGCTCTTTTTCTTCCGGAGCGTTATCGATGGAGTCATACGAACGGGCCTGGGCAAAGCCTTTCTTCGCCAAAACCGTCGTGATGGCGGCGGACAGCGTCGTTTTCCCATGATCGACGTGACCGATGGTTCCGACATTCATGTGCGGTTTGTTGCGGATGAATTTTTCTTTAGCCATTTTGTCTCTCCTCTTGCGGTGTTCTTATCTTTAGTCTTTATTGATCTTGAATCTCTATTTTATCTCCGGCTTCCCGCGGCTTGCTGACGGGCGCCGACAATTTTCTCAGTGATATTGCCGGGCACCTGTTCGTAATAGGCCGGTTCCATCGTGTAAGTCCCGCGGCCCTGCGTCAACGAACGAAGCGCATTGACGTAATTGAACATTTCCGATAACGGCACTTCGCAGTGAACTGTTTTCAAATTCGAGCGCGAACCCATATTCAAAATTTTTGCGCGGCGGGAATTCAAATCGCCAACGACGGAACTCATTTGTTCTTCGGGGCATTCGATTTCAACATTCATGATGGGCTCGAGAAAAACGGATTTACCTTTGGCCAACGCTTCTTTCAAAGCCAGTCTGGCAGCCAGCTGGAACGCCATTTCGCTGGAATCAACGTCGTGATAAGAACCATCAATCAGCGTGACTCTGATATCCGTGACGGGATATCCGGCCAGAACGCCGCTGAGGATGCCTTCCTGGAATCCCTTTCGGGCGGCTGGAATATATTCGCGCGGAACCGAGCCGCCTTTGACCATGTCCACAAATTCAAAACCGGAACCTTTTTCCATCGGTTCAACGTTGACCACCACATGTCCGTATTGGCCGCGGCCGCCGGACTGCTGGATGAATTTGCCATCGATGTCCATGACCGGACGGGTGATGGTTTCTTTATAGGCGACTTCCGGACGGCCGATGTTGGTTTCCAGAGCGAACTCGCGCTTCATGCGGTCGATGATAATTTCCAGATGAAGCTCGCCCATGCCGGAAAGAATGGTCTGCCCTGTTTCATGATTATAATTGCTTCGCAGGGACGGATCTTCGTCAAGAAATTTTCTCAAGACCAAGCCCAGTTTATCGGAATCGGCTTTTGTTTTGGGTTCGATAGACATGGACACAACAGGATCGGGAATGCGGAGACTTTCGAGGAGAATTTTATTTTCGAGATGACAGAGCGTATGGCCTGTCTTGAAATCTTTGAGGCCCACCAGCGCAACGATATCGCCGGCTTCGGCTTTATCGACGATGGTTTGTTTCCTGGCGTGCATCACAACGATTTTGGAGACCCGCTCTTTTTGCTGGGTCGAGGCGTTGAACACTTGGTCGCCGGCATTCAATGTGCCGGAATAAATGCGGGTATAGAATAATTTTCCGACGTAAGGATCGTTGGCGAGTTTGAACACCAGAGCTGAGAGCGGCGCTGTGGGATCCGGCGGACGAGAGATCTCTTCGCCCGTATCCAAAGTCTTTCCTTTAATCGGGGGAATATCCAAAGGCGACGGCAGATAATCGGCGACGCCGTCGAGCAATTTCTGGACGCCCTTGTTTTTGAGCGAGCTTCCGCAGTACACCGGAACAAACGTGCACGCGATGACGCTGCGGCGGACGGCGGCTTTGATTTCCTCATCGGAAACCGGTTTTTCTTCCAAAAATTTTTCCATGATGTGATCATCGACATCAGCCAGACGCTCGATCAAACGGCGTTTCAATTCGGCGATTTTATCTTTGAATTCGGCGGGGATTTCGCGAACATCGATTTTGTCGCCCAGATCGTCCAGATAAACATAATATTTACCTTCGATGACATCCATGATGCCGGTGATTTTTTCTTCGGTTCCGTCCGGCCAGAAGACAGGCGCGGCATTGGCTCCGAGGCGCTCTTTGATCTGTTCGAGAACGCGTTCAAAGCTGGCGCCCAGGCGGTCGAGTTTGTTGACGAATATGATGCGGGGAACGCCGTAACGGTCCGCTTGACGCCAAACCGTTTCGGTTTGAGGCTGAACGCCGCTGGTTCCACACAACACAACAATCGTGCCATCGAGAACTTTCAGCGAACGCTCGACTTCAATCGTAAAATCAACGTGGCCGGGAGTATCGATGATGTTGATCTGTTTGTCTTTCCAATAGGTGGTGATGTTGGCCGCCGTGATGGTGATTCCGCGCTCCTGCTCCTGAGGCATCCAGTCCATGGTGGTGTTGCCATCATCGATGTCACCCATCTTGTGGATGACGCCCGTATAATAGAGAATGCGCTCGGTCGTGGTTGTTTTACCCGCGTCGATATGCGCGATAATTCCGATATTTCTGTAGTCTTTTAAGGGCGTCTTGGACATTTGATTTCTCTATCGGCGGGTTACCAGCGGAGATGGGAGAACGCGCGGTTGGCTTCGGCCATTTTGTGCGTATCATCACGTTTCTTGATGGCGGCCCCTTCGCCTTTGTATGCGGCGACGAATTCATCAGCCAGTTTGACGGTCATGGCGCGGCCTTTTTTGGCGCGGGCGTAATCGCGGATCCAGCGCATGGCCAGGGAATGGCCGCGGGCCGTGGGAACTTCCATAGGAACTTGATAGGTGGCGCCGCCGACACGGCGGGCTTTGACTTCCAGTTTCGGACGGACGTTGTCCAAAGCTTTGTTGAAAACTTTAACGCCGCTGTCTTCCCCGGTCTTTTCTTTCGCTATATCCAAAGCCGCATAGACGACGGTTTCAGCAATGGTCTTCTTCCCTTCGTTCATCAGCATGTTGATGAATTTGGAAACCTGACGGCTGTTGAATTTGGCGTCGGGCAAAATGTCGCGTTTTGTTATTCTTTTACGTCTCATGTCGAATCAACCCTGATTACTTCTTGCCGGCTTTGGCGGCGGCCCCCTTCTTGGCGCCGTATTTGGAACGCGACCGCGTTCTTTTATTAACTCCGGAAGCGTCCAGCGTCCCGCGGACGATGTGATAACGCACACCCGGAAGATCTTTGACACGTCCGCCACGGACCAGGACGATGGAATGTTCTTGCAAATTATGTCCCTCGCCCGGAATGTAAGATGTCACTTCAACTTTGTTCGATAAACGCACGCGCGCAATTTTGCGCAAAGCCGAATTCGGCTTTTTGGGCGTCATCGTCTTGACCTGCAAACACACACCGCGTTTGAAAGGACATTGCTTGAGCGCGGGCGATTTAGTCTTCTTTATTTTCGGATCGCGGCTCTTGCGAATCAACTGCTGGATCGTCGGCATATTTAACCATTTCCACGTGTTCGTATTGTTTCAAACCAGTCCCGGCCGGGATCAAATGACCCACAATAACATTCTCTTTCAGGCCGGAAAGAACGTCAACTCTACCAGAGGAGGCTGCTTCTGTCAATACTCTTGTTGTCTCCTGGAAACTCGCTGCGGAAATGAAGCTGTCCGTCGTGAGAGAGACCTTTGTGATACCTAAAAGAAGCGGCGTGGCCTGCGCGGGCTTTCCACTTTTAGCCAACGCGGCTTCATTTGCTTTCTTGAACGTGATGCGATCAACTTGTTCACCCATCAGAAGGTTGGTGTCTCCTGCATCATCGATCTTAACTTTGCGCAGCATCTGGGAGATGATGAGTTCGATGTGTTTGTCATTGATGCGCACACCTTGCAAACGATAAACTTCCTGGATTTCGTTCAGGAGATATTCTTGCAGGACTTTCTCTCCGCAAACGCGCAAGATGTCGTGCGGAACTACAGGCCCGTCCGTCAATTGCTGCCCTGCGTAAACAAAATCGTTCTTGTAAACGTTGGGGTGTTTTCCGTGCGGAATCACGTATTCAGACACCATTCCCGTCGGACTTTTGACGATGATAGTGCGGCGTCCTTTTTTATCTTCGCCAAATTCGACGGTGCCGTCGATTTCGCTGATGACCGCCGGGTCTTTCGGCTTGCGGGCCTCGAACAACTCAGCCACGCGCGGAAGACCGCCGGTGATATCCCGCGTCTTGCCCAAACCGCGCGGAATCTTGGCGATCAAATCGCCGGCCTGAATTTCCTGCTTGTCCTTGACGAGGATATGCGCGCCGATAGGGATCGAATAAATCCCGGCAAGGTCTTTTTTCTCGTCGAGAACGATAACCTGCGGATGGTAATCCGCCTTATGGTCGACAACCACACGCTCAACCACGCCCGTGATCGGATTTTGCTCTTCCTGAACCGTCACCTCGGGGATGATGTCTTCAAATTTGACGACCCCCTTGACTTCCGTAATGATCGGAACCGTATACGGATCCCAGCTCACAAACACCACATCTTTTTTAACTGCCGCTCCGTCGGGAAGCTTGATGATCGCGCCCTGAGGCAGAGGATAACGTTCAAACTCGCGGCCGAATTCGTTATTGACACTGACGGAACCATTGCGGTTGAGGACAATGAATTCCTTGCCCTTCTCGACGACACGCAACTGGTGATACTTTACGGTTCCGGTGTTCTTGGCTTTATAGAAGGACTGCGCGATGGAACGGCTGGCGGTTCCTCCGATGTGGAAGGTCCGCATCGTCAACTGCGTGCCTGGCTCGCCGATTGACTGCGCGGCGATGATTCCGACCGCTTCCCCGACTTCCACCATGCGGGAGGTCGCCAGGTTATGGCCGTAACATTTGATGCAAATGCCTTTTTCCGTCTCACACGTCAACACGCTGCGGATGCGAACCTTCTCGATGCCGAGCTGTTCGATCAAATCCGCTTTTTCCTGCGTAATCACTTCGCCGGTTTCGACCACCTTCTGGTCCGTGACGATGTCGACGATACTGTCGAGGGCCACGCGTCCGATGATGCGCTCCTTGAGGCTGACCACCACTTCGTCGCCTTCGATGATGGCGGAAACGGTGATGCCGTTCAAAGTGCCGCAATCATGTTCGTTGATGACTTGTTCCTGCGCGACGTCGACCAGCCGGCGAGTCAGGTAACCGGCGTCGGCCGTTTTGAGGGCCGTGTCCGCCAGACCCTTACGGGCGCCGTGGGTCGAGATGAAATATTCCAAAACCGTCAACCCTTCGCGGAAGCTGGCCGTGATCGGGTTCTCGATGATCTCGCCGGAAGGCTTGGCCATCAGACCGCGCATCCCGGAGAGCTGGCGCACCTGAAGACGAGAACCGCGCGCGCCGGAATCGGCCATAATGAAGACGGGGTTGAACGGATCCATTTGTTTGAAAACCAAATCCGAAAGAGCTTCAGTGGTGTGCGTCCAGATGTCGATGATTTTATTATAACGTTCGCGGCTGGTGATGATCCCCTTGCGGAATTGATCTTCAACTTTCGCAACTTCAGCCTGTGAATTCTGGATGATCCCTTTCTTTTCCTGCGGAATCGTCAAGTCCGTGATGCTGATGGAAATCCCGGCGAGTGTCGCGTACAAGAAACCTGTATCTTTCAAATCGTCGAGGAATTGAATCGTGCGCGCCTGGCCGAAACGCTTGTAGCAATCGGAAATGACGGCGCCGATTTTCTTTTTATCCAAAAGCGCGTTGACGTAGCCGAAATTTTCATCCAGCAATTGGTTGAACAGGATACGTCCAGCGGTGGTTTCAATCACCCGAGGCATGGAAAGATCTTTGTCTTCCGCTTCGCCCTTGCCGCCTTTTTCACTCTTTTCACCTTTGGCTTTTTTGCCTTGCGAAATGATCAAAGACGATTTTTCTTCGCCCCAGACTAAACTCTTCAAACGCAGCTTGACGCGCTGGTGCATCTGAATAATGCCGTCATTGAAAGCCACCACGGCTTCTTCCATATTGGAAAAAGTACGGGTGTAATCGCCGAGGCCGGGATTTTCTTTGGTCAAATAATACAATCCGAGAACAACGTCCTGCGACGGAGAAATGACCGGACGGCCGTCGGCCGGCGAGAACAGGTTGTTGACGGATAAAATCTGCAAACGGCATTCCATCTGCGCTTCGATGGACAACGGAATGTGCACAGCCATCTGGTCGCCGTCGAAGTCGGCGTTGAATGCGGCGCAGACTAAAGGATGAAGTTTGATGGCCTTGCCCTCAACGAGGATGGGATAGAACGCCTGGACGCTCAAACGGTGCAGCGTCGGCGCGCGATTGAGCATGACCGGATGGTCCCGGATCACCTCGTCAAGGATATCCCAAACTTCCACCTGGGCGCGTTCGACCATGCGCTTGGCGCCTTTGATCGTATGGACATAGCCTTTTTCGCGCAGCTTGCGGATGATGAACGGTTCAAATAATTCCAGCGCCATCTTCTTGGGCAGGCCGCATTGGTCAAGTTTCAGATTCGGCCCGACGACAATAACGGAACGGCCGGAATAGTCCACACGCTTGCCGAGCAGGTTCATGCGGAAACGGCCCTGCTTGCCTTTGAGCATATCGGACAAAGACTTCAAAGGCCGGTTGCCGGAACCCAGCACCGGGCGTCCATGGCGTCCGTTGTCGAGCAATGCGTCGACGGATTCCTGGAGCATGCGCTTTTCGTTGCGGCAGATGATTTCCGGAGCCTTCAGGTCGATCAACTTCTTCAAACGGTTGTTGCGGTTGATGACGCGGCGGTAAAGATCATTCAGATCGGATGTGGCGAAGCGGCCTCCTTCCAGAGGAACCAGCGGACGCAGATCCGGCGGGATCACCGGCAGGACATCCAGCACCATCCATTCCGCGCTGTTGCCGGAAATCTTGAAATCCTCGACGATCTTCAGCGTCTTGGAAAGCTTCTTGGCATTGGCGCCGGCGGGATTGGCTTTTTCCAGATCCTTGCGCAACTTCTTGCAAAGGGCGCTCAAATCCAGGTCTTTGAGATATTCTTTAACGGCGTCAGCGCCGATTTTCGCCTTGAATTCCGCGCCGTATTTCGCCAGCGCTTCCTGATATTCATCCTCGGACAAAAACTGCTTGGGCTTCAGCGGCGTGGTGCCGGGGTCGATGACAATATATTCTTCGTAATAGATCAACTTTTCCAGATCCCGGAGGCTGACTTGCATCAAGGCCGCCAGACGGCTGGGGACAGCTTTATAAAACCAGATGTGTGTGACAGGTGCGGCCAAATCAATGTGGCCCATGCGTTCACGGCGCACGGACGAGCGCGTGACTTCCACGCCGCAGCGGTCGCAAACGATATTCTTGAACTTGATACCCTTGTATTTGCCACAGTTGCATTCCCAGTCGCGCACGGGTCCAAAAATTTTTTCGCAGAAGAGACCGTCCTTTTCCGGTTTCAGCGTCCGGTAATTCAAAGTCTCAGCTTTCTTGACGACTCCGCGTGACCACGAACGGATCACCTCCGGAGACGCGATTTTTATTGAAATGCGGTCTGTTTTGAGTGCCTGTTCTTTTCTCTTCAGCATAGGATATCTCACCGTCTCAAATTATTCTCCTACGCCCCGCTTTAGCGGGGCTTCGGAGGAATTAATAATCCTGCGAAGCTCCGCCCTTGCGGAGCGTAGCAGATTACTTCTTGGTTTTGGATTTGGCCGCTTTATCTTTGGATTTCTCTTTGGATTTCTCTTTGGATTTCTCTTTGGTCTTGGTCTTGGCTTCGTCTTTGGATTCTGCCGCATCTTTCAGGATATCCAGTTCAACGGCTTCGTCTTCCGGAGTCTTCACAGGCGTTTCCATAATCATCTGGATGTCGAGGCACAGACCTTGAAGCTCTTTGACTAAAACGTTGAAAGATTCCGGAATGCCGGGAATCAATTTTTGCTGGCCCTTGACAATAGCCTCATACATGCGGCTGCGGCCGGCGACATCGTCGCTTTTGACCGTCATCATTTCCTGCAGCGTATAGGCGGCACCGTAAGCTTCCAGCGCCCACACTTCCATTTCCCCAAAACGCTGACCGCCGAAATGCGCTTTGCCCCCCAAGGGCTGCTGGGTGACCAGAGAATACGGACCGATGGAACGGGCGTGGATTTTTTCGTCAACAAGATGGTTGAGTTTCAACATATAAATCACACCGACGGTGACTTGCTGGTCAAACGGAATTCCCGTGTGCCCGTCACAAACGGTGATTTTGCCGGATTGAGGAAGCCCGGCATCTTTGAGACATTGATGAATTTCTTCTTCATTGGCGCCGTTAAAAACCGGTGTGAGGGCGTGAAATCCCAGCGCGCGCGCCGCCCAGCCCAGATGGGTTTCCAAAAGCTGTCCGACATTCATACGCGACGGAACTCCCAAGG
>Ga0210019_1004611_pt1 | contig 11882 bp, 10 predicted proteins | sample CryGeyCG2114_020_2_FD_183969 | JGI IMG/M metagenome (GOLD analysis project Ga0210019, IMG submission 183969) | Groundwater microbial communities from aquifer - Crystal Geyser CG11_big_fil_rev_8/21/14_0.20 (SPAdes) (version 2) | ecosystem: Environmental > Aquatic > Deep subsurface > Groundwater ...
AAATTATTTTCTTTTAATGCTTTTAAAATCGTTTCTGAAGCAATTTTTCCTGAAGTCATTGCGTTTCCTATTCCTTCTCCTGAAAAAGGGTCAATTAAAGAAGCTGCATCTCCTACTAACAAAAAACCGTTTCCGGAAATCTTTTTTCTTTTGCTTCCCAAAGGCAGGGTCCAGCCTTTAACCGGAGAAACCATTTTTGCATCCTTAAACCGTTCTTTAAACAAAGGATCTTTTTCTATTGCATCAAACATTGCCTGCTGTAAATTCACTTTATTTTTTTTCAAATCCTTGGTTATAATTCCTGCTCCAACATTAGCTATTCCTTCTTCAACAGGAAAAATCCAAAAATATCCAGGCAACATTGAATCAATGAAATGAATTTCAATTGTTCCTTTCAAATCTTTTACTCCAGAATAATAAGTTCTTAAAGCAGTAATATGGTGATTAAAATCAATTTTATTTAATCCAAGACTTTTGGATACAATTGAAGTTGCACCATCAGCTCCAACAACCATTTTTGACTTGAATTCTTTTTGGTTTCCTTTTGAATCAGTTCCTTTTACTCCCAAAACTTTTTCTCCATCTTTAATCAAACTGTTAACTGTAAAACCTTCAATTGTTTTTACTCCAAAAGATTTTGAATTCTGAAACAAGAAGTTATCATAAAAAATTCTTTTGACTGCATAACCTTCTCCTTTAGATGAAACACCTGTTTTTCCTGCTTTTTCCGGAAAAGGAATATTCACTACAGTTCCTTTAGGAGAAGAAAAAGTTACTCCAAAAATTTTTCCGTGCTTGACTGACTTGATTTTTTCTTTTAAACCTAATTCTTTTAACACTTTCAAAGATTTACCGCTTATTCCGTCCCCGCAGGTTTTGTCTCTGGGAAAAACAGCTTTATCCAAAAGTAAAACATTTACTTTGTTTTTTGCCAGAAAAGAAGCACAAGTACTTCCTCCGGGGCCTGCTCCAACAACAATAACATCAAATTCTTCTGTCATGATTTTAAAACCCCTTATTTTCTTCTTAAATATTCATTTACATGAATTGCTGTTTTGCAGCCTTCTCCTGCAGCAACAATTAATTGATGCACTGAAATATTTGTTACATCTCCTGCAGCAAACAATCCAGAAATATTTGTTTCATTTTTATCATTAATTATTATTTCATTAAAAGAAGTTTTTTCTGCTTCAACAAAATCAGAGTTAGGCAATTCCCCAATATTAACAAAAATAGCTGAAACAGGAATTTCTTTTTCTTTAGCTGAATTTCTTTCTTTGAATTTTAGTCCTTTAACTGTTTTTTCCCCTAAAATTTCTTTTACTTCAACTTCTGAAAGTATTTCAATGTTTTTTTTCTGCATTAATTGTTTTTTGGTTATTTCTTCTCCGCCTAATTCTTTTCCATACTCTAAAATGTAAACTTTAGAACAAATATTGCTCAAATACAATGCTTCTTCTATTCCTGAATAGCCTCCTCCGATAACTGCAACTTCTTTGTCTTTATACAATGGGCCATCGCATACAGCACAATAATGAATTCCCTTGTGCTCTAATTCTTTTGCACCCTTAACTTCCAGCTTTCTTGGTCTTTTTCCTGTTGCAATAATAACTGCTTTTGACTGGAATTCTTTTTTAGAAGTTTTAACTTTAAAAAAATCTTTTTCTTTTTCTACTTTTAAAACTTTATAGCCTTCAATTACTTCAATTTCTTTATATGAATGCAAGTGCTCTCTAAACTTCATTGCTAAATCAAAGCTTGGAATGCTTTTAAATCCGGTGTAGTTTTCAACTTTTTCTGTTAACAATAATTGTCCACCAAAGTTTTCTGTAATCAAAGTTACGCTTAGCCCTGCACGAACAGCATAAATTCCTGCTGTAACTCCTGCTGCAGAGCCTCCTACTATAATTAAGTCTTTCATTTTAATCACTTGAATAAAATAAGCTTTAAGGAAAATTATTTAAAAAGGAATCAGAAGAAAAAAAAAGAATTAAAACAAATAAAGAAACCAAAAAAAAGGAGTTAAAATAAAAAAAGGAAGAAAAGGAATTACATTCCTGAATCTTCTTCTATTGGGTTTGCAATAATCCCGCCAATAATAATGAATTTAACTGGCTCACTTCCATCAGCTCCAGCACCCATTAAAGGCTGAACAGGAGCAAAACCAGAGCCTCCATCTTCACCCATCAAAACTGGCTCACTTCCATCAACTCCAGCACCCATTAAAGGCTGAACAGGAGCAAACCAGCCACCATTCAGTAAATCAGGCTGAGCCGGAGCAAAACCAATAATATCTTTTGCTGAAGCAAAGCTCAACAAAACCAAAAAACACACTGCGATTAACAATAATTTCTTCATTTTTTTCACTCTCCTAAAAAATAAATTCAATTAAGATTATTGTAATTGTTTGTATATAAAATAGTTTCTTTTTAGAATTTGAAGGTTTCGCCGGGCTTTAATAAAATTGCTTTTGTTTCTAAAACGCTTTTCTCTATTTTTCTTTTGAATTCAGTTACATCACATTTAATCATGTTAAAAGTATCATAATGCATCGGAATAACAAATTTGGGTTTCATTAATTTAGTTGCTTTAACACAATCCACACAATCCATTGTATATGTTCCTCCGATTGGAAGCAAAGCAACATCTGTTTTGATTTTGGAAAAAGAATCAATTAAAGAAGTGTCGCCGGAAAAATAAATTCGTTTTCCTTTATTTGAAACAATAAAGCCAACAGGATAAAATGAGTCAGGATGATGAGCTGTAACACATTCAATTTCAACATTTCTTAAAGTTATTTTTTGTTCTAAATTTAATGGACACAAAAACTTTCTGTCAATGTCTAATTCATTTAATAAGCTGTCATGAGCCACAACAAAACACTCGTTTTGTTTTACTAATAATTCAATTGCTTTTTTGTCAAAATGATCAAAGTGTTCATGAGAAACAAGAATTACATCAATTCCTGATAAATCTTTTTTTGAGGCAGCGCATTTTATTACACGGTTAAATGCAGAGTCCTTGCAGGTGTTATTCATAAAAGGGTCAAACAATAAAGTAGTGCCATTCAAATTTACTTTAAAGAATGAATGCCCAAAAAAAGTTATTTCAGCCATTTCACATAAAGAAGGTAATCGTTTAATATAAATGCGTACTATCGTTAGACGTCAAAAAAGCCAAAAGTAAATCATAAATAGGGTTTTGGTCAATAAGTAATAGGATAAAATGAAAAAAATATTGTTTTTGATTGCATTTATTTTTTTGTTAACAAATGTTTTTTCAGCTGAAATTAAATCCAGCAGCATTAATGTAATAATTGACAAAGAAGGAACTGCATTAATTGAAGAAACTTTTTTTGTTGTGTTTGAAGAAGGAGAAAAAGAGTTATTCAAACAAAGTATTGAACAAGGGATTTCAGTTGATTCACTAAAAACATTTGGATTAGATATAAAGCCAAGATTAGAAAATACTGAAGCAATAATTTCTTTTGAAGAAACACAGGAAAACAATAAAATTAAACTCAATTATTTTTCTAATGCATTGTTTTCAGTTAAAAACAAAATTACTTCAAACCAGTTTTCTTTAAACAAAGCAAAACTTTTATTTCTTTTTTCAGGAGACCAGATTATTTTTCCTGAAAACTTTTCTTTAAGATTTGTTTTGCCAAAAGAAGCCAAAACAATCAATGTTTTGCCTCAGACAACTGTTTCATCAAACACAGTTGAATGGAAAGGTCCTTTAATAGGAGAAAACCTGCTTTTAGAGTATTCAATAGACAAAGCTCCTGATAAAATAACAATAAAAGAAACAAGAATCGAGGTATTAATTAAAGAAAACGGTTTTGGAGAAATAACAGAAAAATATTTTTTTGATTTTAAAAGCACAGAAGAATTAAATTATTTTGTTGAAGCATCCCAAAAAAATGGATTAGAAATAGCTCAATGGAATGCATTTGACAACAGGTTTTTTGTTCACATAAAAGAAGATGAATTTGACATAAAAAATGCATCAGTTAGGTTTGAAGAAAATGGATTAACTAACAGTTACTTAATTATGGAATATGAAAATGAAAGCCCTGTGTTTATTGAAAACAAGGAAAGAACAGGAAGGTTTATTGAATGGGAATTCAACCAAAAAAAGTTGAATAGTATGCTTTCAGGAGGAGCAATAATTCTTCCGGAAAACACTTTACTGGAAATTACTCTGCCTTCTAACGCAGAAATAAAAGAAACAAACTTAGAAAAAGTAAATGGAAAAATTAACTGGCAGGGACCTAAAACTGCAAGCAGTATTAAGATTATTTTTATTATAACAGAAAACATTGCACCAACATTTAATTTGAGTTTAATGATTCAAAAACTTGTTTCAAGCAAGGAAAGCCTGACAATATTTATATTGATTTTAATTATAGTAATGGTTATTGTTTCATTAAAAAAAGATTCTTTAACCGAAAAAATAGATTTGTTTATAATAAAAAACTCTAAAATCGAAAAAGAAGAAGAAGCAGAAATAGAAATTGACAATTAAAAAAAGAAATAAGTTTTAAGAAAAATAGTTTCCTAAATTTGACTGGGTTTCTTCTTTGCTTTCTTTTGTTTCTTTTTCTTCTGGCATTAAATTTTTGTTTTTGGATTCTTTTTCTATCATTTGATCTAACAAGGAGTCAGTTATTGCTGATAAAGGCTTTCTGCCGGAAAACATTAATTTCTTTTTTATTTGAGCCTGTTCAATCAATGTTTTCACTTTCTTTGTTTCAGGCTTGGTGTTAAGCAAAAAAGCTGCTTCTTTATCAGTTAAATCAAATCTGGCAGTAAAATCTATTGCAAAATCTTTATCAGAAAAAGACTGTTTAATGAAAGGAATATCGCTTGAAAGAATTTCTTTTGAAGAAGAATGAATTTCTTTAGCTAGTTTTAAAGCCAAAACTTTTTTTAGTTCTCTTTGACCTTTATTTGAACTCAATAAACGCAATACTTTTGGGAACTGATACATTACAAAATTTTTGTTTGGATTTTCTTTTGCAAGAGAAACACCTACAGTCATTAATTCAGAGGAATATCTTAGAAAACCGTAATGCTGTCTTCTTCTGATTCTTCCAAGAAAAACATCTGCTTTGCTTAAAGAATCAAACGCAGAACAAATTTCAGTTGAAGAAGAAAACTGTCTTGGAATGTTTTCTTCAATCCATTTCATTAACAGGTTAGAATCAACATCAGATGAAAACCTTGCATTTCTTGCTTCAGCAAAAGAATCTGCAGTAAAAATTTTTCTTAAAACTTTAAAAACGTCTTCTTGTCTTTCCCTGTAACCCAAAGATTCAACGTCTTTTAAAGAAATTTTTTTGTTTAATGCAAGAGTCTGCAAATCAATTAAAGCACTTCTCATATCCCCAACAGAATTTTTTGCTAATAATTCAATTGAATTTTCTTCTGCTTCAATTCCTTCTTCTAAACAGATTTCTTTAAGCCTTTTTGACATGCTTAAATAATTTATTTTTTTGAACTGCATTAAAGTACAATTAGTTCGGATTGGAAGCATTTTTTTATCTGAATAAATTTCGTTTGCAGTAAGGATTACAGGATTTTGCGATTCTTTTAAAATTTTTGTTATTGCTCCTGCTCCTCCTCTGTCTGTAGAACTTAAACCGTCAATTTCATCCAATAAAACAAGTCTTTTTTCTCCTGTAAAAGAAGAATTCATTGCAGCTGCACCGGCAATTCTTTCAATTGAATCCTTGTTTCTGAAATCACTTGCATTTAATTCAAAAATGCTCCAGGAATTAATTTTAGCTAAAAGATAGGCTAAAGCAGTTTTGCCTGAACCAGTCTGACCGAATAAAAGCAATGGCTTTTGTTTATTGCCTTGATTCCATTGCTTGCTCCATAAAAGAGCTTTTTGAACTAAATCAGTGTTTCCTATAAATTCTTCCAGGTTTTTTGGAAAAAATTTATCTGTCCATAATTCACTCATGTTCTCCATATAATTAAAGAAGTTAATGCATAAAAAATCATTTGATTGACATGCAAATAGGCGTAGTAGGAAAACCAAACACAGGCAAAAGCACTTTTTTTGGTGCTTCAACTTTAATTGATGTTGAAATGCAGAATTATCCTTTTACTACAATAGAGCCAAACAAAGGAACAGGTTTTGTCAGAGTTGAATGCGTTGACAAAGAATTTGGAGTACAGTGCAATCCAAGAACTGGTTCTTGTGTTAAAGGAATAAGGTTTGTTCCGGTTGAATTAATTGATGTAGCAGGGTTAGTTCCGGGAGCATCAGAAGGAAAAGGATTAGGAAACAAGTTTTTAGACGATTTAAGAAAAGCAGATGCATTAATTCATGTAATTGATTTAAGCGGAAGCACTAATGAAAAAGGAGAACCAGTGGAAAAAGAAAGTTATGATCCTGCAAACGACATTCTTTTTTTGGAAAAAGAAATTGATGCATGGTTTTTAGGGATAATCAAAAAAAACTGGAACAAGTTTTCTAAGGTAAGAGAAAACGAAAAAAATAAGAAACTGAATTTAATGGCACAAAATTTGAGTGGAATCGGAGCAAATGCATTACAGTTAGACAAAGCAGTGTCAAAACTTGGTTTATGGGGAAAAAGTTTTTCTGAATGGAATGAACAAGATTTTCAGGAATTTGCAACAAAAGTCAGAGAGGAAAGCAAACCGATTATTATTGCAGCAAACAAAGCAGATATTTCTTCAGAAAAAGCATTAAAAAAATTAAAGGAAAAGTTTCCTGACAAAATAATTATTGCCTGTTCTGCTGTAGCAGAATTAACTTTAAAGAAAGCAGCAAAAGACAAAAGCTTAGAGTATTTTCCAGGAGAAAAAGAATTCACTAAATTGAAAGAATTAAATGAAAAACAGGAAAAAGGATTAAATTATATTAAAGAAAATGTTTTGGAAAAATTTGGAAGCACAGGAATACAAGAAATACTTGATATAGCTGTATTTGATTTACTAAAATATATTGCGATTTTTCCCGGAGGAGTAAAAGGATTGGTTGATTCAGAAGGAAGAACGCTTCCAGACTGCTTTTTGCTGCCTTCTGGTTCAACTGCATTGGATTTTGCTTTCAAGCTTCATACAGATATAGGGGAAGGATTTATCCGCGCAATAGATGTCAAGACAAAGCAGATGATTGGAAAAGAACATGAACTAAAAAGCAGGGATGTAATAGAAATCATTTTTAAGAAGAAATGAGCTCTGTAAAAATCATTTATAAAAAACAAAAACCGGATTCATAAAACCTGTTTATTTGCTTATTCAAGGCAATTTAAAATTCAATTCAGAGGATTTCTGCCCCGCCGAAGAAACGAAAAGACTTTTATAGTTTGATAGAGTTAATTGTTTAAGTGAAAAAAAATGTTTGAATTATATGAGGGAGCAGGGAAAAAATGGAGCACTGAAACCGCTTACTGGTTAGATTTTATTCAAACATTTAATGAAGAAAAAGGAAAAAACGCTAAATTAACAATAACAAATTTTATGGAAAATTGGCATGCAAAAAGTCTAAGTTCAATAGCAGCCTATAAAAATCTAGGAGCACAAGAAGCTTATAAAAAAGGAATAACTGATTACTGGAAAACCAGAGAAACCGCTGTTTTAAGATTAGTGGAAGCAAGAGATCCAAAAAAAGGGATAACTGATGAAAAAATAATTAAAGAATTAATGCAATTAGGAAAAATCGATAAAAACCAGGCAATAAAAATAATTAGACAGGCAAAAACAGTAACTATAAGAAACGGGCAATCCAGCAAAATTAAATTAAGACCTAAAACAAAATATGGTCCTGTATTAAAAAACATAAGGAATTCTGCAAAAAAAACTATAACAAAAAGAAGAATTATTTAATAACTTATTTTTCAATTTTTTCCCGAAAAACTGAATCAAATTCTAAATCTAATTTTAAGCAGACTTTCTGGATATGATAGTCGTCTGTGAGCAAAGGAAACTTTAATTCAAATGCAAGAGCTAAAACAGAAATATCTGCTAAAGAAAGCTTATGAGGGATATTTAATTCATTTGCAGCTTTTTTAATTAAATTAATTGAATCTTTTTTTGGTTCTCTTACCTTGATTTTGCCTTGCTTTAATCCTATTTCAACTAAATGTTTTGACCGAAAATCAATTATTTCATCCAAAATTTCGTTTGAAGTAAAATAAACATCTTCTCCAAAAGAAAAATTAAAGTTGTTTAAAATTACAGCTGAATCCATTACATAATTTGACATAAAAAGAAAGGGAAGGAAAAGTTATATAAACCTTATTATATAAACTTATATAATTGATTTTTATGGATAAAAAACACATTCATTCTCCCAGATTAGATACTATTGCAATGGTTGAAAATACTATTAAGAAATCAAAAGAAAAATTAAGCAAAACAGAGTTATGGAAAAAGCTTCCAAAACAAATGATGTACCAGACTTTTTCCACTGCAATAGATTATTTAGTGGAATTAAAGAAAATAAGATTAACTGCAGAAGGAAAAATTGAATTGATTTTAGAAGAAGGAAAAGCAAAAGTTTGGGAAAAAGAAACTCAAGAAGGAATTCAAGAAAAAAAAAGTAAAATTGAAATTAAAAAAAATGAAATTAAAGAAGGAAAAAAAGAAATGAAAATTAATGCAGTTGGCTTGGATGATTCTGCAAAAAAAATTGTTTCAGAGTTAAGTGAAATTGAAAGAAAAACATTAAAGGTTTTAGCTGAAGAAAAAAAAGAATTAAGCGTTCAGGAATTAAGCGAAAAAACAAGAATTGAATTAGATTCAGCCAGAAGAGCAATTCAATGGCTGAATGAAAAAGAATTAGGAAAAGCAAGAATTGAAAAACAGGTTTTTGTTTCACTTGGAATTGAAGGATTAAAAGCAGTAAAAGACGGTTTGCCGGAAAAAAACTTTTTAAAAGAGTTAAACGAAAACTGGAAAAGTTTATCAGAAATTAAAAGCATTTCAAAACAGGAAATAAATATTGCTTTAGGAAACGCAAAAAAAAAGGATTTAATTGAATTAAAAAAAGAAAAAGAATTAACTGTTAAAATCACAGAAAAAGGAAAAGAGTTTTTAGAGAAAAAAACTGAAGAAGAATTAATACTGGAAAAAATAGGGGAAAAAGAATTAGAAGAAAAAAACTTAAATGAAAAAGAAAAACAAGTTTTGAAGTTTTTAGGTTTTAGAAAAGGATTTTTAAAACACAAAGAAAAAGGAAATGAATTTATTTCAATTACAGAAAAAGGTTTTAGTGCAAATGAATCAATAAAAGAAACAAGAAGTTCAGAAAATTTATTGAATGCAAAAATAATAAGAAATTATAATATTCAGGACCCGGTTGAAGAAGTTTATCCAGGAAAAAAACAGCCTTACTATAAATTTGTTGATGAAATAAAACAAAAACTGGTTTCATTAGGGTTTAAAGAAATGGAAAACCCTTTGATTGTACAGGAATTCTATAATTTTGATGTATTGTTTCAGCCACAAAATCATCCTGCAAGAACCTGGACTGACACATACAAATTAAAGAAGCCTACTCATGGAAAACTTCCTGAAAAAAAAATTGTTGAAACAATAAAAAATGCCCATGAAAACGGGGGAAAAGCTGAAAGCATGGGCTGGAATTATGAGTGGAGTGAAAAAATTGCTGAACAGTTAATGCCTTCAGCTCATGGAACAGCTCATTCTGCAAGACAGTTGGTTAAAGGAATTGAAGTTCCTGGAAAATATTTTACTTTAGCCCGTTGTTTTAGGCCTGATGTAGTTGATGCAACTCATTTAATTGAATTCAATCAAATGGAAGGATTTGTTGTTGGAAAAGATTTTACTTTAAGAAAATTGCTTGGATTGCTAAAAGAATTTGCAGTAGAAATTGCCGGAGCCGAAAAAGTAAAGTTTTTGCCTGACTATTATCCTTTTACCGAACCATCAGTTCAGTTAAATGCATTACACCCTGAATTAGGCTGGGTTGAATTCGGTGGTGCAGGAATTTTCAGGGCAGAAATAACTGAAAACCTTGGAATAAAAGAAAAGTGTTTGGCTTGGGGTTTAGGAATGGACAGATTAGCAATGTTCAAGCTTAAACTAAATGATATAAGAGAATTGTTTTCACAGAATCTGGATTGGTTAAGGAAGGGAATTTAATGAAAAAAAAGAATTTAATTGGAGAAATTTTTGAGGAAAGGATTTAATGAAAAATTTAATCAAAGAAATTAAGGAAATGGATTTTTAATGCCTACAATTGAATGCTCAAAAAAAGATTTTGAATTACTGGTTGGAAAAAAGTTTTCAAAAGAAGAATTAGAAGACGTATTGTTAGGAGTCAAAGGAGAATTAGATGGAATAAACGAAGATGAATTAAAGATTGACATAAAAGAAACTAACAGACCGGATTTATGGTCAGTTGAAGGAATTGCCAGAGAAATAAAAGCTTTTATTGGAAAAGAAAAAGGGATTCCAGAATACAAAGTTTTGAAAGGAAAAAGAAAAGCAAAAATTGATTCAAATTTAAAAGACATAAGACCAAAAGCAGCTTATGCAGAAATTAGAGGAATTGAAATAACTGAAGAAATTTTATTACAGATAATTCAATTGCAGGAAAAAATCTGCCAGAGCTTTGGAAAAAAAAGAGAACAGGTTGCAATAGGAGTATTTGATTTGGATAAAGTTAAAGGAAATGTAAAGTATTTTGCTGCAGAGCCTTCAATGGAATTTATTCCATTAGGTTTTTCTGAGAGTATGAGCTTAAGAGAAATTTTAATAAAGCATCCAAAAGGAAAAGAATACGGAAAGCTCATAGAAGGGTTTGAAAAATTTCCTTTATTGGCTGATGAAAACAACGAAGTTTTATCAATGCCTCCGATAATTAATTCAGATACATCAGGAAAAGTAACAGAACAAACAAAAAACTTGTTTGTTGATGTAACAGGATTTAATCAAAAATTAGTTGACACTGCGTTAAAGATTATGTGCATGGCTTTAGCTGACAGAAAAGGAAAAATTTATTCAGTTGAATTAGATTATGAAAAAAAGAAATTAATTTCCCCTGAATTTAAAAAAGAAAAAATTGTTTTTAATTTAAGCGAAGTAAATGAACTGCTTGGAACAAACTTTTCAGGAAAAGAAATATTAAAACTGCTGGAAAAAAAGAGATTAAAAGGAAAAATCAAAGGAAAAAAAATAACTGTTGAATTTGGGAATTACAGAAAAGACATAATTCATCCATGGGATGTAATAGAAGATATTGCTATTGCATTTGATTACAACAAGTTTGAACCGGAAAAACTTGATGTTTTTACTTTAGGAAGTGTTGAAGAAAAATCAACTCAATTAAAAGAAGTAAGAGAATTATGTATTGGATTTGGCTTGCAGGAAATTGCTTCAAATCATTTGACTTCAAAAGAAACTCAAATGAAGAAAATGAATTTAAAAGAAGAATTTGTTGAAATAGCTAATCCTGTTTCATCTAACTGGGAAATATTCAGGAAAAAATTGCTGCCTGAGTCACTTGATTTTTTAAGCAAAAACAAGAATAAAAGTTATCCTCAAAAAATTTTTGAAGTAGGAAGAACAATTGAATTAAATTCAGAAAAAGAAACAGGAGTAGAAGAAAAATGGAAATTATGCGTTTCAATTACTCATTCAAAAACAAACTTTAATGAAGTAAAATCAATTTTAGAAGCAATAGCAAGAGAATTAAAAATGAAAGTTAAGTTAAAAGAAGCAAAAACAAGTTTTTTAGCTGAAGGAAAAAGCGCTTTAATTGAATTCTCTGACGGAAAAAAAGGTTTTATCGGAGAAATTAGCAGAAAAGTAATGGAAGAGTTTGGATTAGAAACAAATGTTTCTGTATTGGAAATAGAATTATGAAAAAAAAAGAAA
>Ga0210019_1004614_pt1 | contig 11877 bp, 12 predicted proteins | sample CryGeyCG2114_020_2_FD_183969 | JGI IMG/M metagenome (GOLD analysis project Ga0210019, IMG submission 183969) | Groundwater microbial communities from aquifer - Crystal Geyser CG11_big_fil_rev_8/21/14_0.20 (SPAdes) (version 2) | ecosystem: Environmental > Aquatic > Deep subsurface > Groundwater ...
CAACGAGGCAAGCTACAAAAAATGGTTTGATGATAATTATCCAGAGTATTCATCAATATACGAGGCAGTGGGACTAGATGAGCCTAAAGAGCTGGCATCGTTTGTGGATCCAACCAGAGATCCTCAGAGTTATGTTGACAGATACAACAACGAGGCAAGCTACAAAAAATGGTTTGATGATAATTATCCAGAGTATTCATCAATATACGAGGCAGTGGGACTAGATGAGCCAAAGACGCCAGAGGTAAAAGAACTAGAGTTTGGTGAGTGCGGAACTGGAACAAAGCTGGTTGATGGAAAATGTACCATCATAGAGAAACCAAAGGAAGGCGGAGGATGCCTTATTGCTACTGCAACATATGGTTCAGAAATGGCACCACAGGTGCAATTCCTAAGGGAGATTAGGGACAACAAAGTAATGACGACTGAATCGGGAGCTGTATTTATGTCGGGATTCAACGAGTTTTACTATTCATTTTCACCATACGTGGCAGACTATGAAAGAGAGAATCCAGTATTCAAAGAGATTGTAAAGGCAGGAATCACACCAATGCTGTCAAGTTTGTCTGTAATGTCATTAGCAGACACAGAACAAGAGATTGTAGGATATGGAATTATAGTTATTTTGATGAATCTTGGAATGTATGTTGGAGCACCTGCAATGATGGTTTATGGGGCCAACAGGATAAGAAAGGTTAGGTTTTAATCATAATACATGTACTACCGCTTTATGGGCAAGCTGAGTAGAAACCTTAGGATTTGCGGAGAGTGTGGAATTGCATATACCTCAGTGAGTTTTACAAAGTATATTGACGCATGTCCTATTTGTAATTCCAGAAGATACGAGGCTGTTCCCATTAAAACTGAAGGGGATTAGTTTTTCAACATAGATTTTTTAATGCAACTAACTAGTTGAGTTTAATGTCTGAAGATCCTGAGATTGAAAAGATCAAGCAACGAAAATTAGAAGAGATGCTAAGGCAGCAAGATCAGCCAAAAATTCCGTCAGGAATAATAGATCTTGATGGGACCAACTTTGATCAAGTTGTATCATCTGATAATCCAACACTTGTGGATTTTTGGGCAGAGTGGTGCGGACCATGTAAAATGATGCATCCAGTATTTGAGAGTCTCTCAAGGCAATACAGCAATGTCAGATTTGCAAGAGTCAACGTAGATCTTAACCAAAATATTGCAATGAGATTTGGCGTTCAGTCAATCCCCACATTCATCATGTTCAAGTCAGGACGGATCGTAGACAAAATGATGGGGGCAGTAGGTGCACCAGGAATACACATGATATGCAAAAAACATTCCCAGTAAGATAAAACAGATAAGTGATTTTACGACAAATTTGACATCATATGACTAGTAGGCATATGAAGCATCTTTTTCTCTTTGAATTTCTACAATTTTGTTTAGAACTTGTTGCTCATCGGGGCTAAGTTTGTGCATGTATTTTTTGAGTATTTGTTTTGCCTCATGTGAATGTGGCAGAGTATAATATACTTCATCCTCAAAGATTTGTCTTCCTATTGTTACATCCTGGACAGAGCATGCTACTTCTTGTCCCTGCTTTGCAGAGGTTACTGTTTTGCCTTCATGTTGTAATTGATGGATCACTCCAACCTTTCTTCCATCCTTATTCATAAATGGAATTTTATGTTTTAGTGTGCCAACATCAACTCTAATGCCAAATACTGCAGGATTGTTGTTTCTGAAAACATATCCTTTCAAGAAAGTGAATTTTGAGATGGGAGTAAACTCTGCAAATACGGCGTCTTCCTCGTGAGCTGTGTCCTCTTCGACCCAGGCGTTATAGTTGTCAATTAGACTGTAGATCACTCTATCCTCAAAAAGTCGTATGTGGCTAGATTCAGACTCTTCTTTTGCATCAGGAAGAATCTTTACGTTAAACGCCAAGACAACACCAAGGTGTCTGTTTTTTTCCTTGATTGCCTTTGCCTCCATGATATCATGTCTGTTTACAGGTCCAATGTCGGCCTTTGCAACTGGGACTTGTGAGCGTCTTAACATTTCAACTATTGCCTCAAGGGAACCAATGGTGTCACATTTTAGGACAATTCCGTTTGTTTCAGTATCGATAAATACAGATTTCATCTCTGACTCGATCAGTTTTGTATATTTCTCAATATCAGATGCATTGGATGCAATGTATAAGGTACTTCCAGGCAATACTCCCTCCAAATCAGGCGAGGCAATTTTCAAGCCTGCTGCTGCATCTACTTTGTCAACGGGCTTGAATTTGTCTCTTGGATCTCTCATCTCATCAAGTGGTTTGGGCAACAGAACTGCTTTTGGTTTTATCACAATTACAGAATCTCTTTTTGCAACTACAATGCTGTCGCCTTTCTTAATAGAGCCATCAATTAGAATGATGTTTGCAGTCTGCCCAAGACCCACTTCATCATTTACTTCAAGTACGATTCCACGTGGATCCTTTTGTTCCTGGTTGAGTCTTTTTTGCAGATATTGTTGAGTCAAGCCGACAAGCACAGCTAAAAGTTCTGGTATACCAACACCAGATCGCGCAGAGATTGGAACAATTGCAATTTCCTGCTTGAAATCTTTTACTCGATAAAATGCCTCAGACTGATATCCAAGGATTGAAAGTGTACCTACAACATCATAGATCTTCTGATCAAGATCTGCCTGAATTGATGCATCCTGTTCCTTTATTGCCTTTGAAATAAAGGTAGTTTCGGATTTTCGCCATCCAGAAATCTGATCACATTTGTTTAATGCAACAACAAACGGAACTTTTCTGCTCTGCAAAATCTTTAAGCTTTCGTTTGTCTGGGGTTGAAAACCACGATTGACATCAACGACAAGAATTGCAATGTCAGCTGCTGAGCCGCCACGGGCTCTAAGATTAGTAAACACTTCGTGTCCAGGCGTATCAATTACTAGAATTCCAGGTACCTGATTTTCAGACTCTTCTAATTTTTTGTACAACGGACCGCATATCTTCTTGATAGTATCCGTAGGAAGAAAACTTGCGCCAATGTGCTGGGTAATTCCACCAGCTTCCCTGCCTTGAACGCCGGTACCTCTAATTCTATCTAGAAGAGATGTCTTACCAGAGTCTACGTGACCTAAAACTGCCACAATGGGCTGACGAATCTGCAAACCAGATCACTCAAATGCTACCCTCGATTCGTGTTCAAAACTTTCCTGTGAATCAGATGCATGAATGATATTTTCACTAAAGCCCAAACCAAAGTCGCCCCGAATTGAGCCAGGTGTGGCTTCAAATGATTTTGTTGCGCCTATCATGATTCTTGTTGTAGCAATTGCATTATTTCCTTCAATGATTGCGGCAACGACTGGTCCTGATGTGATAAACGATGTCAGCTCGCCAAAAAACGGTTTGTCTTTGTGAACACCGTAAAAATTTTCTGCTTGTGCCTGAGTAAATGTAAACATCTTTAATTTCAAAATTTTGAATCCCTTTCTCTCAAATCTCGAAATTACTTCGCCAATAAGATTTCTAGCTACTGCATCAGGCTTTACGATGAATAATGATTGTTCAGTCAATTCTACTTCTTTTTAATTCCGCCTTTAACATATTTTTTGGTCCACTTTAGTTTTCTTGGATCACGTTTTAGGTCAAGTGCGTTTTTCTTGCATTTTGCTGAGCAGAACCACAATACAGTCCCATCATTTTTTGCAAGCATTGTACCAGACCCTTTGGCAACAGGTCTGTCACAGAAATTACACGGTTTAACTAAAAGACTCATCTCAAATCACCTAATGAATTTTCTTTGCTTCTCTTTCTGTTTCTCTCAGCATCAGAATTTCCCCTAATCTGATAGAACCTTTTACGTTTCTTGTGAGAATTCTGCCTTTATCCTTGCCAGAAAGAACTTTGACTCTAACTTGAATAACTTCACCAGCAATGCCTGTTCTGCCTACAATTTGAATAACTTCAGATTGAATTACTTCTTCAGATGTAGTGCTCATTGACTAGTCTTTCCACCTTTAATTTTAGCAATTGATGAGACAACTTGGTCCACAATATGTTGTGCATCACCAGCATCCAAAATCGCTGCAGCGGCAGAAGTAATGTCAATGCCCAAAGATTTTCCTAGTTCTTGTTTGCTTGGAACAAACGCATAAGCTGCTCCTTGTTCTTCACATAAAATTGGAAGATGTGCAACTACCTCTGGCGGCTCAACATCTTCGGCAATAACTATCAATTTGCTTGTTCCACGTTCAATTGCCTTTGTGGCTTCGTTAGTTCCTTTCTTTACCTTACCACTTGTAGATGCTACTCTGACAGCCTCTAGTATTGGATTAACGAGGTCTTCCGGCGTTTCAAATTTAACATAATATGCTTTTCCCATATTTCGTCACCCTTAGGGTTCATTCTCCATTCTCATCATCCACGCGATTGGTTTTAAAAGTGTTATCTGGAAATGACGGACTTTGCTTTTTCTGTAAATTCCGACATTAGTGAATCAAGTTTTGCTTCACTTTCAGCTTCGGCATAGATTCTGATGATTGGTTCGGTTCCACTTGGTCTTATCATAACCCAGTTTTTAAGGTCCAAGTGGATTTTGATACCGTCAGTAGTATCCGAATTTGGATACTCTTCTTTTAGTTTGTCAATGAGTATCCTTGCATCTTCTTCAGAACATGTTATTTTATCTTTAGTAGTAAAAGACGGAGGTAATTCGGAAATTTCTTCAGTTAGTTTTCTTTGAGAAGTGGCCAAGAAATCCAACATTAGTGCAAGAGTCATACATCCATCTCTTACCTGATTATGCTTACCGTACATGAATCCGCCGTTTTCTTCAAATCCAATCAGTGCATTTGTTGGCACCATCTTGCGCGATACTTCGACACTACCAACCTTAGTTCGAAGAACCTTTGAGTCAAACTTGTTTGCAATAACTTCAATGCTTGAGCCAGAATTAAGACACGTGACAACAAGGGATCCTGGATTCTGTTTCAGAATATGTTTTGTCAATAAAAGTGCTGATTTATCACCTGTAAGGATACTACCACTGTTATCACAGAAAATACTTCTATCACCATCTCCATCAAATGCAATTCCAAGATCAGCGTTATTTTTTATCACACCATCAGACAAAGCAGAAAGATTTTGTGGTGTGGGTTCTGAACCACGTCCCGGGAATTTCCCATCTATTGTTTCATTAATCAAAACCACGTCACATCCTAGATTCTTGCATAGTATGGGAGCAGATACAGATTGGACACCGTTTCCTAGATCCAATACAACCTTGAATTTTTTTGATTTTATATTTTTAGAATCAATATGTGAAATGATCCCATCAATGTATGTTTGATTTGCACAAATTTCAACACCTGTAATTCCCCATTTTGATGGATTGTCAATCCACTTCTTCTCAATGTAAATATCTTCAATTACGAGTTCGTCTTGGCGCGAAATTTCAACTCCATCTCTTGCTGCAGGTTTGATTCCATTGTACTGTGGAGGGTTGTGAGAGGCAGTGATCATTATTCCACCAGAATATCCCAACGTCTTTACAGCATATTCAAGACATGGTGTGGGAACAAGTCCTGCATTGTTACAATCAAGTCCAGCAGAATTTAGCGTAGCAGAAACAATTTTTGCAATGACTGGACTTGAATCTCGTCCATCATAGCCAATTAAAATTGGACCTTCTTTGAAATATGTTGCAATTGCAAGTGTCATATCATGAACAAATTCCAGTGTAAAGTCTTCTTCAAATATCCCACGAATTCCATTTGTTCCAAAAAATTTTGCCATGTGTTTGTTCAATAATAGATAAATTTGTGTTTAATGGCAAGTCCGTTGCGGGAGTCGCCCAGCCTGGTCAAAGGCGCAGGGCTTAGGACCCTGTCTCTTAGGAGTTCGTGGGTTCAAATCCCACCTCCCGCATTGTTTCTTGCTTCACTTAATGATTAATAATGAGAAAATACTGATCAAAGAAAAGTCATGAGAAAAACAGTAATTGGAATTACGGTTGTTGGCAAAGACAGAGAAGGAATCGTTGCTGCATTTACAAATTTTGTATTTGAAAAAGGTGGAAACATCGAGAAAGTGAATCAAAACGTAATCAAAGGTCTGTTTGGAATGTATCTTGAGGTATCATTTACAAAACAAGTGGACGTCAAAAAATTTGATTCAGAGATACAGGCACTTGCCAAAAAAGAAAAGATGGATGTTAGCACCCATCATGAAACAACTTCTGAGAAGAACATTGCACTGTTTGTTACAAAAGAACCATTGTGTCTTGAAACTATCTTAAATGCTGCAAAGAATAAATCGCTGAAAGGCAACATTTCAGTAATTGTAGGAACAGAAAAAACACTAGAAGTAATTGCAAAGAAGGCAAAAATTCCATTTATTGCAGTCGAAGAAAAAACGCAAGAGCAGTCAGAGGAAAAAATTATCGAGATCTGCAAAAAATATGATGTAGACTTGATTGTTCTTGCAAGATATATGCGAATTTTAACTCCCAATTTTGTTTGGAGGTATCCAAATAGGATCATAAACATACATCCATCATTGCTTCCTGCATTTCCAGGAGCATTGGCATATGCACAAGCATATGAACGAGGTACAAAGATTGTAGGAGTCACGTCCCATTATGTAACTGAAAACTTGGATCAGGGTCCTATTATTTTCCAAGATTCTTTCAAAGTAGATCCAAACGACACGTTAGAGGAGATAAAAACAAAAGGGCAGCAGCTTGAGGCACAGACTTTGCTCAAAGCAGTAAAGATGCACCTAGAAAACAAACTGGAAGTTAGATGGAGAAAGGTCCACATCAAATCTAAGTGATTAGATGACACAGATCAGTTCCTCTTTTGACCCAAGTCTGAGAAAAAACATTAAAAGTAAAAAACAGGTAGCAATAATTCCAGTGGGTTCAATTGAACAGCATGGGCCACATCTGCCAATCTCAACTGATACCGACATTGTTACCGAGATTGCAAACAGAATTGCACAGAAAAATAAATTCTTGTTACTGCCAACTATATCCTATGGAATTTCATATGAACATGCTCCATTTTTTAATTTAAGCATCAAAGAGTCGACATTAAGGGCGATTCTCACGGATTTATGTCAATCACTGATGGACAATGGCATAAAATCAGTGTTTGTAATTAATGGGCATCATGGAAACGTCAAGCCCATAAAAAATTTGGGTGTCAAACTCAAAAAAACATCAAAAAACAAGCTAAAAGTATTTCCATTATCATATTGGCACTTTATGAAAAGAGAGTTTGATCATGCAGGTTTTGTGGAAACATCATTAATGCTTGCAATATCTAAAAATGTAAAAATGAATCTTGCAAAAAAAGGACTAATCACAGAAAAAATGAACAAAAAGGAAATTGCAAGGTTGGGACGACTTGCATCAAGATCATTTCCAAAAGTAACAAAAAACGGTGTTTGGGGAGATCCTACAAGAGCTACAAAGAGGGATGGGCAGAAGATTTTAGATGAAATCATTGAAAATATCTCAAAAAGGTGTCAAACTTGCCTTACTGGGCATAGCTCATAGTTACACCAATGAAATTTTAATATAATCCCTCATTATCAAAGCCAATAAGTGAAATAGATGTCCGTTGATATGGCAGTAAAAGTACTGGATGAGAGCATCAATCAAGTTGTATTGATAAAGCTCAAAGGAGGCAAAACAATTAGAGGCAGTCTACTTGGTTTTGATCAACACATGAACCTGCTACTCGACTCTTCAGAGGAAATTCCGTCTGAGGGCGATTCAAAGAGCCTTGGAACCATCGTAGTCAGAGGAGACAACGTAGTTATGATATCTCCTCCACCAGCAGTAAATTAGGTGAGATAGATGACGAAAGGCACAACTTCTATGGGTGGTTTTACAAAGAAGAAAGTTCACATCAGGTGTAGACGATGTGGTAAAAACTCGCTTCATAAAAGACACCACCAATGTGCAAGTTGCGGATTTCCAGAGGCAAAACGCAGAAAGTACTCCTGGATTAAATGGTACACATAGATGCAAGAAATTGCCATTATTCTTAGTTCATTAGCCGGAGTAGCTACGGCAGCTGCTGTAAGAAAGATGCCAAGAAACAAGACACAACTTCTCAGTCTTGGTGCAAGTTCCCAAATTAAGAGTCAGATCAGAACTTTAAACATTGAAAAAGACATTCTTACCAAAACAATCTCCAGATTATACCAAGCAGATTCAGAGTATTCCAAGATTCAACGTGATAAATTATTACTAAAATATCAACACCAATTAGGAACTGTCCTAGCCAGATTAGAAAAGCTAGAACAAGCAAGTCAACATCCAGACTTGGGTCCAGTTGGAGACGGTTTGATTACTTTGATGGATCAAAAACTTTCAAATCTAGATGACAGATTGTATGAACTATCATCAAAGATCTCTACTGCTCAAATTTCTGTACCAGAGATCAAACAAGAAAAGAAACCCACACAAGAGAACAAAGAAGAAACAAGAACAGAAAATAAAGTTGGAATAAAAACAATTCAAGAACCATTTAGTGTTGAAAAACCAAAACAAACTCAAGACACAATAGTAATTCCACCACCAAGACACAGACAATCATTTGAGATAACAACACTTACCAGATTATCAAGAAAAGAACCAAAATTCCCATTGTTTGAAAAACAGGTTGAGCAGAAATCAGAAATTATCAGTAAGGTTGTAGAACAAAAGCAAATCATTCCTGAAGCCATAAAACCAAAGGAAGAGATGGTAGATGAAATTATTCAGCCAAAACCAAAAGTAGAAGATAAAATTGAGATCATTCAATCAGTAACACCAAAACCAGTTGTAAAATTTGAAACAAAGCCAGACCTTGTAAAAGAAGTAGCAAAAATTACTGAACATAAAGCATTACCTGAGCCACCAAGAAAACCAAAGCCGACAGCACTAGAAGATGACTTTGATGATGAGGATGATTCAGACGATCTAGACAAAATCAAAGGAGAGATCATGAATGTTCTCTCCAAACTAGACCAAGCAGAGGTAGAATAATTGTCCTACGATGATGCCATCGAGGCATTATCAAATGACGCATTAAAATTAGTCAAAGATAATTCTGTGATTGGGTTAGGCAGTGGAAGAGCGGCAACTACACTTGTCAAATCACTTTCAAAATTAATTAAAATTAAAAATTACAACATAAAAGGAGTTCCGACATCGTTACAAATTAAACAGATTGCTGAAAAAACAGGAATGCCATTAATAGAAGCTGATCAGGTGGAATACATCGACATCGTATTTGACGGTGCAGATCAAATAGATTCTGAAAAATTTGTGATAAAAGGAGGAGGAGGAGCGTTACTCCGTGAAAACATATTGTTTAGCTTGGCAAAGAAAGTAGTTGTCATGGCTGACAAATCCAAATTTGTTAAAAACTTTACAAGAGCTGTTCCAGTTGAAGTTCATCCGCTTGCAAGAAATTCTGTATCATTGGCAATACAGAAGCTGGATGGAAAAGCAAGTCTTCGCACGTTAGATAGGGGATACCCGTTCTTCACAGAGAACGGGAATATTATTTTAGATTGTAATTTTGGTACAATAAAAAATCCAAAGGTATTGACACAAAAAATCAGGTTGATTCCAGGAGTAATGGAATCAGGAATATTTCTACGAAAGCCGGATATTATTTACAGGGCAAACACTGGCGGAAAATTTGAGATTTTCTAGTTAGCGTTTTCGTGTCTAATTGTATTCATGAATTCCTCGTGCTCAAGCATATATTCAATCATTTTTTGCCTAATTTCAGGATCATCCATCATATGAGTTAGCATAGGTCTCATCATTTTATCAGACATTTGCTCCATGTGGTGAGGGTTTTCAAGCATTTTTTTATGCATTTCTGCCATCAAACCAGAATCTATCCACATACTATGCATCATATCCATCATTCTATCATAGTTTGAAAAACCTCGAAAATTATCAGACATTGATTTATTCATTCCATGACTCATTCCGGACATACCATGATTCACATCTTTATTCATAGAATGATTTGTGGTTTTATTCATAGAATTGCCCATGGTTTTATTCATTACATTAGGCATGTGAACCGATGACATCCATCTTTCATCTGCATGCATTGTGCCTTCCATGTGAGGATGGCTCTTCATAATCTCAATCATTTGGATTCGAAGTTCCGGATTAGACACCATTGGAGACATAACATGATCAAAAAGTTTTTGATTATTCTTCATTTGAGAGACCATTTCTTTCATGCTTTCTTGCATTATCTTTGGATTATCTTGCATCATATCATGCCAATGAGACATTAATTCCTTGTTTGAGGTAATATTTTTTATCAAGGATTCTGTCATTGCAGGTCTTTTAGTCAACAATGAAGAATCAAACATACCATAACCCCTATCAACTAATTTTAGATATGCAGTTGGAGATACACATGCTGGTGCACCGTTGGATTTTTGCAACAGCATCAGTCCCTCTTTACAAGTAAGCTGATCAATGTCGTTTACATCCTTCCATTGATGGCGCGGGGGGATGACAGATTGTGCAAACGAGTCATTTAGTGAAATAAATAAGATGCCAATAACCATAGAAAAAACTAGGAGAAATGTTACCTTTTGCATGAGTGCATGTAAGTTTTTTGACATAAAAAGTATTTGATAATTATCAACTAACAGATCTTGGAACTAGTTTTCCGTGTCCAATTTTGCCAATCACTTGAAAGTCTTCTGCAACTACTTCTCCCCTAACAATAGTTTTTACAGGCCATCCTTTGAGGTTTCTCCCTTCATAAACAATGTAATCAGAAAACCCACCAAACAGATCATTAGATACTTTGTTTTCTTTTTTCAAATCAATCAGTACAATATCAGCATCAGAATTTTTTTCCAGAGTACCTTTTTGTGGATACATTCCAAAAATCTTTGCGGCATTTTGACTGGTAAATTTTACAAATTGCTCCAAGCTTATTCTGTTTTTGTTTACTCCTTCACTAAGTAAAATTGGAATAACTGTTCCTATGCCTGGAAAACCAGCTAACGCGCTCCAAACATCATCCCCGCCAAGTTTCAGTTTAAGTCTGTTTGCCACATGATCCGTTCCTATGGTATTAATTAGGTTGTGGGATAATGCAGTCCAAACTGCTTTGTTGTCTCTTTCTGTACGGATTGGAGGCATTACTTTGGCAAGATATCCGTTTTGTTTTTCATATGATAATGTCATATAATGTGGGCAAGTTTCTACAAAAATTTTGGTTCCAAGCTTTCTTTCCTCATCAATTTGGTGCAAGGCTCTTTCTGAGCCAATATGTACAAAGTAAATTACACAATCATAAGTTCGTCCATATTTGCATACAGTTTTGATTGCTTTGGCTTCAGATTCAGGTGAACGGCTTTTAGACCATGCAGAAAGACCGTCTTGTTTTTTTTCTTTAGCTTTCTTAATCCCACATGCGCATGATTCATAATCTTCTGCATGTACCAATACAGGACATTTCAATGAAGCTGCTTTTCTTACGGTACTCTCAACAATTTTTTCATTGACGTCAACTTCTGCTCCAACAAGATTAGAAGAATATGGCGGCATGTCCATATAGACATGTCCAACTTCTCCTCCAAGATTCATGTAAATTTTAAAAGATGTGATACCATTATCAACACAGAATTTCATTTCATCAATTTGTTGCGGTGTAAATATTGAAGCATGTATTGCATAATCCACGTAATGATATTTTGCCATTGCTTCAAGCTGGTCCCGTAGAGTTTTTTGGAATGAATTTCCAAGTCTTAACATTCTCATCATAGTTGTAATTCCACCAATTGCTGCTGCATGTGACTCAGTTTTTGCAGCTTCATCTATGGGAGAATAAACTCCATAATGAACATGG
>Ga0210019_1004618_pt1 | contig 11864 bp, 9 predicted proteins | sample CryGeyCG2114_020_2_FD_183969 | JGI IMG/M metagenome (GOLD analysis project Ga0210019, IMG submission 183969) | Groundwater microbial communities from aquifer - Crystal Geyser CG11_big_fil_rev_8/21/14_0.20 (SPAdes) (version 2) | ecosystem: Environmental > Aquatic > Deep subsurface > Groundwater ...
GAACAAAGGATCTGTAGCTATCGAAGATTTCGAAATAAGAAGGAATTGCAGGAAGACATACTTCGACACAGACCCGAGAGGTTTTCGGAAGATCTTCGCCGGGCTGTTAGCCGGGGCACGGAATTTATTCCCAGTGCTGGCTTAACTCTTCGAAAGGAGCTTGAAGGCTTGAGCAATGCTCCCTAGAATGGAGTCAGTCTATGCGCGTATTTCCCAAGCGAGTTTACTTTATTGCCATCTCTGGCACTGGAATGAGCGCTCTTGCAGGTTTATTTAAAGAACGTGGCTGTGAAGTCGCGGGCTCCGATCTTGCCTGTTATCCGCCGGTCAGTGATTTACTCGCTAGATTAAATATCGAAGTCAATATTGGATATAATATCGAGCATCTAAAGGCCTTCAATCCCGATTATGTCGTGATTGGAAATTTCGTTCGCAAGGATAATGGGCAGGCGCAATATGTAAAGGAAGCCAAACTTGAATTTGGTTCGATGCCGAGTACTTTGGAGGATTTATTTCTAAAAGAAACTCGAAACTTTGTTGTAGTCGGAACCCACGGCAAGTCTACCACGACGACTTGCTTGGCTTATTTGTTGGAGAGTGCGGGGCGAGATCCAAGTTTTTTTGTTGGAGCCGTGGCTTTGGATTTTGGTCAGAGTTTTAAAATCGGAGATGGCCAAGATTTTGTACTAGAAGGCGATGAATACGACACCGCTTTTTTTGATAAAGAGTCGAAGTTTTTGCATTATAGGCCTCGCATTGGAGTCTGGACATCGTTTGAATTCGACCATGCCGACATTTTTGAGAAGCTCGAAGACATTGAAGTGATGTTTCAAAAGTTTATTAAATTGTTGCCCGATGATGGAGCGCTGATTTACTGCCAAGATTGGGATGCGGTTCATCGGGTTGTGGAATCGGCACGAGGAAGTCTGGGCTGCCACAAGATAATCTCTTATGGCTTTCATCCTGAAGCCGATCGTCGAATTGAAAATTTTGAGGAGGGCGAGTTTGGATTGAGATTTCGACTCGATGGCCTGGTTTTTGAAAGCTGTTTGAGTGGTCAATTTAATGCTCAAAACTTAGTTGGAGCGACTTTGGCGGCAAAAGAAGCTGGCCTTAGCGACGTTGAGGTCGTTGCTGGCGTTCGCAGCTTTCGGGGACTTAAGCGCCGACAAGAAGTTCGAGCTCGGATCGGCAGGCATTTGGTGATCGATGATTTCGCTCATCATCCAACGGCCATTCGTGAAGTGACACGAAGTTTAAAGCAGCGGTATCCAGACAAAACTTTGGTTGTTCTTTTTGAGGCTCGATCGAATACGACTCGGCGTAAAATATTTCAAAAGGAATTTGAGTCGGCGTTTGCAGGGGCTGATGTCGTATTGCTTCCTCAAATTTTTAAACCTGAGGCCTTGCCGGAAAATGATCGCCTAGATATCTCGAGGCTGATTAAGAGTCTCCAAATGAATTCAATAGAAGCGCGTGGACCGCTGTCAACGGACCAACTGGTGGAGAGCTGTGTAGATTTGTCACACAAATTTCCCTGTGCCTTCCTTCTGCTCTCGAATGGAAGTTTTGATGGCTTACATGAAAAGTTGATTTCTACACTCAAGTCCCAGTAGAGTGTGCGCATGAAATCCATTCCCACTATTTTTGCTATTTTTGCTACGTTGGTGTCTTTTAATTTTGTAGAGGCTAGGGATCTTACCTATAAATTTGGTATTGGTTATCAGCAAATGTCGACCAATGGGTTTGTACCCGATGGAACGACGAGGTCAGCCAATCCCGAGCAGCTTAATGGTGTGGCGGCGACCTACGGCATTGCTAAGGATATTCAGGTAGGGGGTTATTTTGGCTTTCATCGTGACTTTGATTCTTTTTTAGCGGGTCCCACCTTTCGTTATGATTTTGAGCGTTTGATTGTTCGGGATCCTAGTGTTTGGCGATATCTTAATATCTACGGCCAAGTTGGATTTTTTATCAAAGCAGGTGGTGATGTAGAGACAGGAATCACTTTGCATGCGCCAACAATAGGACTGGAAATTCTTCCCTTCGAAAGTAATGATTTGGCCATATTGAGTTCGGCGGGAGCAGTCATTGATTTTATGGAAGACAATTCCATTGGATTTACCAACGGAATGTTTGGAGATGTGGGCGTTCGGCTATATTTCTAACGCGATGCGTTATTACTACTCTCAATCATACAGGCATTTGTTTGAATTCTGTTAAATTCCCAGGGGCTTGATACAAAGCGTTGACACCCTGCGGTTATTCAAGATTTCATAACTATGGATGGGAAATCGAGGGGACAAGGGAACTCCAATTCACTTATTTAAATTGTCCTTTTTGAGAGCCTTCCTATCTACGTCTGGAGGGGATGTATCGGTGGCTAAGCAGGGTTTTTTACTACCTAAATGGGTTTGTTTCGTTGGGTTATTGGCCGGATTTCTGACGAGTTCATGGATCGAGGCGAAGACAATTATTCTGTCGGATTTTGATGATTCGATTGTGGAAGGCCGCCCCCATCGAGATGGCCTTTTTCACTCCAATTTCATTTTGTATCGGATTGATGTTCGTGCCAACACCTTACAAGAGATTCAAAGCACACCTTATGAGGTTTTAGTTACCGGCGCTGAGCTATTTGAAATTAAAAATATGCTTGGTCGAGGAAATGGCCGACTTGGAATGTTAAATACTAAGGTTCGGCTTCGGACCGGAGTCGAAATCATCCCAGGGAACTACTATCTTCGAACGCCAGAATCCTATCGCTATCATCGATCTGGAGAAGGCGTGAACTACCTACTAGAGGACTTCAAAGCGGCCGAGGCAAGTGAGGCTGCGGGAGTAAGGGGGACGTGGAAAGGGCAATATTGGGACTCGATGGTTGAGCTGTTGAAGGATCCGGAGACCGCGAGTTCGTTTGGTATTTTGACTTCACGGGGTCAGGAGCCAAAGGATTGGAAAGAGTTTTTTAATTATCTTCGGGAGAGAGGGTATATAGAAAATCTTCCGAACCTCGATATGGTTCATAACGTTTCACTCCATCGCTATGATGCGTTGAGTTTGAGTCAGGATGTCGTCGAACAGAAAGTAAGAATTGTTGAGAAGACAGCTAAAGCTCTTTCGAGAGTACCCATGGATCGTACGCGAAAAGTTTTGCATCCAAATGGATTTGAGATGACCGATGATTTTCATACTATCGTCATTACAGAGAATGACCCGCATGCAGTGGACAAGCTTTATGATCGCTTAAAGCTTATTGCGCAGTCCAAAATTTTCCCGGTCAAATTTGTATTAGTTAATTTGGGTACTCCCGAGGAGATCATACAAAGTGGCCGGCCCGCCAACCTCGTTATCCGTCCCGATGGAGGGATGCGCCCTGCGCGAGAGGAAGAATTGACAGGAGAGTTGTTTGCTTCGGCAAAAGTTTATTTGACAGGTGATTGTCCAATTTTAAAGGATCTCGCCAACGCCAGGTAAGGGTTTTGTTCTTGAAGGAGGGGTTATGCTGAGTCGATTGTTGAGGCTAGTGCTTGTTGGATTCATAATTCTGATAGTTGGACCAAGCGAAGCTTGGGCAAGAGACTGCAGGGAAGAATTTGCCAATCTCGAAAAGTCTCGGCCCCTTGTTCAAAGAAAAGATCACTACTCGGGTGAAGCAGCGAAATTTTTTGCTAAGAATAAGCGACTACCTTCGGAACTGGAATTGGCGAAAGCCTTAAAGATTCCAGTGGAGGAGCTCAAGAGGTTCTTTGCTATGAAAAGCACGCCAAGTGATGTGGCAGAGCTTGTTGCGATGGGGCGTGATCGTAATCCCAGCTCACTTGATTCGTTGAGAAAAGATGTAGCCAAAGTGATTGCGCAAAGCCTCCGGGACAAGCTGGGCGTGCCAAGCGCTGCGGAGATTGCGGAAGCTCTGGCCATTGAAGATTTCGAAACATTTGCCAATTTAATGGCGTTTGATTTGCAATTACCGGTGGCTTTGGCCCAAAAACATTACCCGAGCTATATTGAACAGGCTCGGAATAAGTTGGCAGGGGCTTTTGCAAAGGCTGCTGCTGAATTCGGTGTCACACCCAGCTTGGACGTCATGGCGCAGACCTTAGGTATTGAGGAATGGCGCCTTAGCGCGATGATTGATGAGAAAACAGGATTGTTTCCAAATCGCAATGCGATTAAAGAATTGGCTCGCACTCGCCATCCGGCGGCCTTTGACCGATTCTTAGACACTGATATTTTTGATAGTGCCAGACAGGAGCGTTTATACGAGGCACTAACAACTCGTCAGCGATTGATTGTTACTACGGCCGTATCGGGGGCGCCAGTAAATGCTGAATTTTTTAAATCCTGTAAGCTTTATGCTCAAGCTAATAATGCCGCGATCGTCGTCATTCCGGCCAATATGATTACAAATCATCTCGATGCAAGCTTGTTGGAAGATCCGGACGTTCATGTATTAACCAGTACCGCAGAATTGAATCAATTCTTGGCAGTTATTGCGGATTATAAAGTAACAGCGAAGCAAATGAATCCTTTGATGGGTTTGGAAGACAAGGGGCCACGAGGACAGTCATTGATTGTGGGATCTCCAAAAATGTTTTCGAAAACTGTGGCGACGATGGATAATGAAATCTATCCGCATCGACTCTTCACGACGGGAGCGATCACCGATCCGAATTATGCCGGGAAAAAGTTTATTTCGCAGCGAACGGATTGGTTGGCGGCGAAAGATCATGTGATTGGCGGATTAGTCCTTGAGAGAAATCAAGGACAAAACAATTTTCTCGACATGGCCGGGCATGGAATGTTTAACGCTCGGCATATTGAGTTTATTCCAGAGAAAAATGGCTTTATGGATGTGCATAGTTTTTATGGCTCCGATGGGCAAATTGAACGCAAAAGGGCGGGAGCTCTGATTATGGGAGACCTGCATGTTGGCCATACGGATCAAGTTGTTTTAGAAAGTGTTCGCAAGCGTATCCGAGATCTGAAACCTGAGTTTGTTGTGATTCATGATATTTTCAATGGGCATTCAATCAGTCATCACGAGCGTGGACGAGTAATGAGTTTGGCCGAGAAAGCTAAAAACGGAGATTTGCTTTTAGAGGAAGAACTCAATGGTGTGGCTTCGATGGTCAATGCGATCCTTGCGTCGGATCCTGATATTAAGGTGGTCATTGTTCCATCCAATCACGACATGTGGCTGCATCGATGGCTGCAGGATGGGCAGTACAATGAAGAACCGCAAAATACGGATATTGGCTTGGAATTGGCGTTGGTGATGAGACGGAAGGAAGATCCCTTGAAGCATGCGCTTTTGAATCCTGGCGTGAGATTTCCGAACGATCGTGATCACGATGTTCGTCCAGCTCGAGTGGATTATCCCAATCGAGTAATCTTCCTGGATCATGGAGCAAGTTTTAAAATTGGACCAACAAATAGACGAGTCGAGCTTGGTTTGCATGGTCATGCGGGGGCCAGTGGGGCACGAGCGACTGTCAAATCGATGCGCCGAGCTGCCGATCGAATGGTTTATGGTCATACGCATACAAGCGAGAGGCAAAACGGCGTTGTTAATGTGGGAACGCTTACAAGGCTTTCGCTTCCTTACAATCGTGATGGAGTGAGTTCCTGGGTACATTCAATGGCTCTTGTAGGAGAGAATGGAGAAATTCAAGTACTCGAATATCTGGATACGCAGTGGTATCAAGATGCTGATTATTCGGCTTTGTCGGATGATGTGTTCTTTCCGCCAAACTATCCAATTGTTCGACCCGCCAAAGAATATGGTAGCGATGAAGGTCAAGTTGACCAGTGGAGTGAACATTAGTCTTTGATTTCTAATCCGCCGGAAGCAGAAGAGATTTGTAGGCCTAGTGTGTTTTGGCTTCGCCTTTTTCAACACGAGACTGAAGCTCATCGATAATAGGTTGAAGCTTCGGTTGATCGGTGGGAATAAATTGAAGTCCATAGTATTGAATTTTCTCATCGTTAAGAATTACTTCCTTCCGATAGAGAATAAGCCCGACGATCGCAATGGGTGATGACGTAATGCCTTCCCATTCAAATTCAAGATTCACGCGGCGCTTAAGATTTGGATCTTCGCTAGGTTCAAGACGAGGGTCTCGAGCTGCACAATAAACGCCGCAACCTCCAGTGCTTATAGAGACTAAGGAGTTTGCCATAGAAATTCCGCCGATACGGAATTGTAACTCTGGAAGGTGAGCCACCGTAAATCTCGTCGCATCTCGTTGAAATTCTTCGCTCATAGAAGTCTTCTTTCAGTATAGAAGGCTTGGGGTTTAGCTTAAATTAAAAATATGCATCGAAGTAATTTGAACATGACACTTTGCAGGCTCGAGAGTCGAAGACCCCTGTAGACAATGAGTCAAAATCACATTCGTAAGGAATGTTGGAGGCGGCCCAAGGCAATCAAGGGGAAGTAATTGCGATAGCCATCGTAACGTAAATAAAAGTGCATGGGGAAGCCCGTGCCCGTAAATTCCTTTTCCTCAAGCCCATCGTAGGAAACTTTTGTTTTTAAAAATTCCAAACCGCGATGGATGCTTTCAGCAAAATCTTCGCTGGATTGTCGGCAAGCCTGCAGAGCCATCAGGGCCCACGCTGTCTGGCTTGCCGTTGAAACTCCGACCGCCGTCTCAACATGGGGGCGATAGCAATCACAATTTTCACCCCAACCACCGTCGGCATTCTGAGAATTCACAACAAAATGAATGGCTCGTTGAAGATAGGGGGCCTCAACGGGTTCCCCAACTTTCCGGAGGCCTACGACGGCCGCACAGGTTCCGTACAAGGTATGCACGCCCCATCTTCCGAACCATGAGCCATTGTCGCGTTGTACGCGCTTTAAATAGCGAACCGCTCGCTGCGCGGCCTTGGTCTTTCCGTAGCCCAGCTCACCAAGAGTTTCCAGGACATGGCCCGTGACATCAGGGTTTGATGGATCAATCAACGATTTAAGATCCGCAAACGGAATTTCATTTAATATCCATTGATCGTTGTCACGATCAAAAGTTCCCCAACCACCGTCTGAATTTTGCATTCCAAAAATCCAGTTCAAGGCAGGTTTCAATTCATCGAGGCTCATTCCGGTGCGGTGCAAAACCAGAGTCACTACGGCACTGTCATCCAAGTCTGGATAGTTCGAATTATGATACTGAAAGCACCAGGCCGCGATGGGCTCGTTGGGTTTGAGCTTCGCTTTGTAGGCCCAATCGCTTCTGTGAGTCACTCGATTTTCCCACAACCATTGACGAGCTTGTTGCATCTCGTGTGATTGCGGATTCATTCCACACTCCAAAAGCGCAAGGGCTGCAAGACCTGTATCCCAAACCGGTGATACGCAAGATTGTAGGGTGGCCGAGTTGGCATTTTTTATTTCTTCGTCGTGAGGCTTAATCGTTGGGCTCTTACCGCGTGTCAGTCTCTCTAAAGCTTTTAGGCCCTTCAATATAGGCTCACTCGATTTGTTATCGCCCATCGCATAAAGTGCCATTACTGAATTCATCATCGCTGGAACAATCCCCCCCCAATCGCCACTCTTTTCTTGGCGTTTGAGAATCCATTTTTTGGCTTTGGCTAAAGCTTGCGCCCGAAGTGGCTTGATCGGCATTACGTTTTCGTAAAGAGTCGCTCCTTGAGTTAGGGTTCCAAAAACATTTTCCCAATTGATCCACTTCCAGTCCCAAATTTTTTTCTTAATAAACCAAGATTGGTCCACTGGAAGAGCTTCTGGAAAACTCAAATCATTTTTGTCCTCAGGTTTGAGGTACAACTCATCGATTGTAAAATTTAATCGAAGCATTTTTTTGAAGTGAAAAAGAATCAAAAGCGGGATAATTACCGTTCGCGACCAATATGAGAATTCATAAATATTAAAGGGCGTGCCGCGCGGGCTAAGCATAATCTCTGGAGGTATGATCGGTATGCCCTCCCAAGAATATAAATCAAAAAGAGCAAGCCAAATTTTTGTAAACACCCGGGCTTTAGGAATTCCACCATGAGCGAGAATAAAGTCCTTAGCTTTGACAAGATTAGGATGATCGGCGGAGTAGCCCGCCAAACGCAGCGCCAAATAAGATTCTATCGATGCGTTGAGGTTGCCACTTCCGCCAAAATAGAGATTCCAGGATCCATCAGGTAGCTGGTTATTAAGCAGGAACTGCGCTAGGGGGTTGATAAGGTTCCTATCGTCCTCTTCCATCCAGCGCAGAAAGAAAATATATTCGGCATTCATCGTGACATTGTCATCGAGCGAATAATGCCAATGACCATCCGCTTGTTGACGATCTAGAACAATCCTTTGAAGATGTTCTTTCAGGCTGCCCAAAAGATGCGGAGCTTCTGCAGGAAGCTTCAAAATTGGGTTTGCATTGGCCACGATCCTGACTAACCTAGTGGGGTTACAAAACTTAGTCCATTATGCTTTTAAATTACCAAAAACTTCATGGCTGTCATAACGAGTATATCTATTTGAATTTCTTAGATTCTCCTCTTCCGGAGCCTACGGATTGGGCTGCCTTGAGCCAAAAAATTTCGGGCCGTAATGGATCCATTGGGTCGGATGGCTTAATTCTGCTTTTACCTCCTGACAATCCCGCTAAGGCGGAAGTCAAAATGCGTATGTTTAACGTCGATGGGTCAGAGGCTGAGATGTGTGGAAACGGAGTGCGTTGTGTAGCCAAGTTATATTTTGAGATGAAATCGCCGGATTCAAAATCGCCTATTCGCGTTGAAACCTTGGCGGGTATTCGAGAATGTTTTGTGCTCGAACACAATAATCCGGAGCGTTTTATTATCAAAGTGAATATGGGTCGTCCGAGTTTTCTTCCGGCCAACATCCCGGTTGATTTTGATGATGTCGTTGTTGTGAATGAAGAATTTGATGTCGATGGAAAAACTTTTATGATGAGCTGCGTATCAATTGGCAATCCGCATTGTGTCATTGAGGTGAAGGATTTAGATACCTTCGATGTGGAGCGCTATGGCCGCCAAATCGAAAAACATTCAGCTTTTCCCAAGGGGATAAACGTCGAGTTTATCGAAATGAAGGACGACTTGGTTTTTCAGCGCACCTGGGAAAGAGGCTCGGGAGAAACCAAGGCCTGTGGGACAGGTGCGTGCGCCGTGGGGGTGACCATGGTTTTTCGTAACCGAATTGATAGTCCTGTTGATATTCGCCTTCGGGGGGGTGATCTTCGTGTGGAGTGGGACGGTCTTCGGGAGGTCTGGCTCACTGGCGAAGCCGTCAGCATGAGCTCAGGCCAAATTGAGATCTAAAATCCACCGATTCCGGGGCTGCCTTTTGTAAACTTTACGTAGCTTGTCTCTATGGCAGGTTTAAATTGGTTTAGTTGCTGGTACTTTTCTTGCACCTCATTATCCTTACAGTGAGAGAAGAAGAAGTCCTTCAAGAGAATAGTTTTCCAGGTTTAGACAAACGCTTAGGCAGTATCATGATCGATAAGGGATTTATTGATATGAAGCAGTTAAGTGCAGCCTTAATGGCCCAACAAGAACTAATGGTCAAAAACGCCAAAAGTTTAAAATTGGGTGAAATACTTTTGTTCTCGCAGCAAGTTAGTCCGATCCAATTACGTGCAGCGCTTAGTCTTCAGGTCCATCGTTCGATGCAATCCCGAAACGAATCTATGCGAATCAATCGTATGGCAAGAGCGAAAGAGCGATCTCACAGCGCATCGCGAACTAAGCCCCAGAGTTTTTGGGCGAGTTTAAAAGCTAAGCTAAATTTCTAATTTAAATCTACGCCTTAGGAATTAAGCGTTAGGTTGAGTCGCTTCGCCGTCATCTTCGCGAAGAGCATCGTAAGAAGTGAAATCAAACTCGGTCTCTTCAGGAATTTCCTTTAAAAATTTAGCAAACTCTTCCCGAGTCATGAACTTCTCGTCGATTTTCTTCTCGGTCAAACGAGAGTCAAAGCGCCGCTCATTGGTTTCTTTTATCAGTTGTTCCCAGCCAGATTTTGATGACATATATAGCTCCTTAGCGCCTCAGGTCCAAATTGGTCAATGCTTTAAGCCACCTTTAGAGGCTTATAACGGATGGGTTTCGGTAGGGCATCCTTACCCAAGCGCTTAAGGCGATCCTCCTCGTAATCCGAGTAATTTCCCTCAAAATAAACCACTTTGGAGTCTCCTTCGAAGGCGAGAATCGCCGTGGCAACTCGATCCAAAAACCAGCGATCATGCGAGATCACGACGGCACAACCCGCATAATGATTAAGAGCTTCCTCAAGCGCCCGAAGGGTATGAACATCCAAGTCATTGGAAGGCTCATCGAGCAGAAGAAGATTCGATCCTTCGCGTAGCATTTTGGCTAACAAGACTCGGTTACGCTCTCCGCCAGAGAGGATGCCGACCTTTTTTTGCTGTTCGTCACCCGAAAACATCCATCGTGATACATAGGCTCGAGCGTTAATCTCGCGTTTGCCCAGTTTGATAATCTCATCGCCCTGTGAGATTTCATCGAAAATACTATGATCCGCTTGCAAGCTATCTCGAGTCTGTTCGGCATAGGCAATTTTGACAGTCTCTCCGACTTTGACCTCACCAGAATCAGGCTTCTCTGAGCCAACAATCATTTTGAACAAAGTTGTTTTCCCCGCACCATTAGGTCCAATCACCCCAACAATTCCACCTCGGGGAAGAGAAAATGTAAGGTCTTCAATTAGTAATCTATCGCCAAAAGCTTTACCGACATGAGCAAATTCCACGACATTGTTTCCAAGTCTAGGTCCGGGAGGGATGTAGATTTGAAGATTCTCAATTTCCTCAGTTTCACCTTCCGCGAGCATTTTCTCGTAAGCTGATATTCTTGCTTTGGATTTAGCGCGTCTGGCTGATGGGGAGGAGTTAATCCATTCTAGCTCGCGTCGCATGGTTTTGGCCCGCTGATCTTTTTCGCGCTTTTCAACTTCAAGTCGTTCTTCCTTTTGTTTGAGCCAGGAAGTGTAGTTGCCCTTAAATGGCAAACCCTCGCCTCGATCCAATTCCAAAATCCATCCAGCGACATTGTCCAAAAAGTAGCGATCATGGGTGACGGCGATGACCGTCCCCGCATAATTTTTGAGATGCAGCTCTAGCCAGCCTACCGATTCGGCATCAAGATGGTTGGTCGGCTCATCCAAGAGTAAGACATCCGGCTGTTCCAAAAGTAAGCGGCACAGAGCAACCCGACGTCGCTCCCCACCAGATAAATACGTCACCTTAGAATCAAGCGGTGGAAGTCGCAGAGCTTGGCTTGCGACTTCCAGTTGGCGTTCCATTTCCCATCCGTTGCAGGCGTCAATTTTTTCCTGAACTTCAGCCTGCCTCGCAATCAACTTTTCCATATTTTCAGGAGACATCTCTTCGGCAAAACGTGCATTGATGGTCTGAAATTCAGCCAGCAAGGCGCCGACATCTTTCATACCCAAGGCCACATTTTCGCCGACTGTTTTGCTCTCATCGAGAGGTGGTTCTTGCAAAAGAATTCCTACGCTAACGCCATCGCTCTTTAAAACTTCGCCGTCGTATTCATCATCGAGACCCGCAATAATTTTTAGGAGCGAGGATTTTCCCGAACCATTGGCTCCAAGAACGCCAATTTTAGCACCCAAGTAAAACGACAAATAGATGTCTTTAAGGATCTGCTTTTTGGGCGGAACGACTTTACTGACCCCTTTGAGGGTAAAAATGATCTTTTCGGACATATTAATGATCACTCAAGCCTAGATTTGAGCAAGTTTGAAGCAATTTTCTTGACCAGTTTCCCATGCATGGACTTCACTCGAGGGATTCTATGAATTGGCGAAATGAGCTCAAAACCCCAGGGATCCAAAGTCGGCCGAG
>Ga0210019_1004628_pt1 | contig 11846 bp, 11 predicted proteins | sample CryGeyCG2114_020_2_FD_183969 | JGI IMG/M metagenome (GOLD analysis project Ga0210019, IMG submission 183969) | Groundwater microbial communities from aquifer - Crystal Geyser CG11_big_fil_rev_8/21/14_0.20 (SPAdes) (version 2) | ecosystem: Environmental > Aquatic > Deep subsurface > Groundwater ...
AAAATGACCTCAAAAATCAAGTTTTTGCAAAGCAAAAACGCAGATGAAGATGAAGGTGAACTCCGGAAGAGGCAAACTTCATCGACCGAGTTAAGAGAGAAATTTTTAAATTTCTTTAAGAAAAAGGCCCCGCTCTAATTTTGCGTTCCGATGGGCACTTTTCTTAAAATAACAACTAAAATAGGTTAAACATTTGCGGCACACTCAATACGAATAGTATTGTCCGCCTTTGGCGGACTGGCCTATTCGGCCAACGTGTGCCGCCAATGAATTGGAGGGCAAAATTAGGGCGGGGTTCTTCTTCGCTTATGGATTCAATTTTATTAAGAAAAAAATTCTTGGATTTTTTTACAAAACACGATCATACTATTGTCCCATCAAGCTCTCTTATCCCCACCGATCCCAGCGTTTTATTTACCACGGCTGGGATGCAACAATTTAAAGAATATTATTTAGAAAAACCCTCTCCTTATGGAAAAAATGTTGTATCTTCGCAAAAATGTTTTCGAACCTCTGATATTGAAGAGGTAAGTGACGAAAGCCATTTAACTTTCTTGGAAATGCTGGGAAATTTTAGTTTTGGCGGATATTTCAAAAAGGAGGCAATAAATTTTGCTTTTGAATTTCTTTTTAAGGAATTAAAATTACCATTAGAGAAAGCTATTTTTACTGTTTTTGAAGGAGATAATAAAGTGCCTTTTGATGAAGAATCTTTTTCCATTTGGAAAAAAATGGGTATTCCGGAAAATAAGATTAAAAAATTTTCTCGAGCCGATAATTTCTGGGGACCAACTGGCAAAGAAGGTCCCTGCGGTCCGACTACCGAAATTCATTTTGATGATTCGACCGGCTCACCACCAGTTGAACTTTGGAATTTGGTTTTTAATGAATATTATCAAGACAGAGATGGAAAATTAAATCCCTTAAAACAAAAAGGAGTGGATACCGGAATGGGCTTAGAAAGATTGGTGATGGTTTGCCAGCAAAAACCGTCGGTTTATGAAACCGATTTATTCGAACCAATTTTTAGGGAGATTAAGAGACCCGGCAACGTAAAAGCCGAGAGAATTATTGCCGACCATATTAAAAGTGCAGTTTTTTTAATTTCCGCGGGTATTTTTCCTTCCAATGTTGAAAGAGGATATGTTTTGAGGAGAATTTTGAGGAGGGGAATTCGGTATGGAAAAATTTTAAGTCTGCCCAAAAATTTTTTAATTCCCTTGGCTCAAAAGGTGATTGAGATTTACCAAGATATCTATCCCGAAGTTTTATCAAAACAGGCTGATATTTTAACTGTTATTCAAAATGAGGAAGAGAAATTTGAGAAGACTTTAGGAAAAGGCTTAGCGCAGTTTGATAAACTGCTAAAATCAAAAATCAAAAATCAAAAATCAAAAATTATTGACGGAGAAGAGGCTTTCGACCTTTATCAAAGTTATGGATTTCCCTTAGAATTAACAAGGGAATTGACAAGAGAAGAGGGATTTGAAATAGATGAAAAAAATTTTCAAGAAAAATTCAAAAAACATCAAGAAATTTCCAGGGCCGGAGCTGAAAAGAAATTTGGAGGAATCGGTAAAGAAGCGAATTATGAAGCAACAAAACTTCATACCGCCACTCATTTGCTCCAGGCTGCTTTAAGAGAAATTTTGGGAAATCAGGTAAAACAAATGGGATCTGATATTACGCCCCAGAGATTAAGATTTGATTTCTTCCATCCCAAAAAATTAACCTCCGAAGAGCTAAAGAGAATTGAAGATTTGGTAAATCAAAAAATTAGAGAGAATTTAGAAGTTAAAAAAGAGGAAATGAGTTATGGGGAGGCAATAAAATCCGGAGCTCTTGCCTTCTTTAAGGAAAAATATCCCGAAAAAGTAACAGTTTATTCGGTCAACAATTTCTCAAAGGAAATTTGTGCTGGTCCCCATGTGAAGCAAACCTCAGAATTGAGTCATTTCAAAATTGTGAAAGAAGAATCATCCGGATCTGGAATTAGAAGAATTAGAGCAATTTTGGTATAATAAAATAATGGCTAAGAAAATAATTGATATTTTCCCCCCCAAAAAAGCGGAAAAATTACCAGAAAAAATACCCTCTTTGGTTTTCAAAAAACCGGAATTTAAAATTCCCTTTCCCAAAATAACTTTTCCTAAATTTTCTTTAAAAATTGGTTTAATTTCCCTCTCCTTTTTTGTTTTAATTTTCCTTTTCCTGCTTTCTTTTACATTTTCAAAAGCCGAAATTAAAATCTGGCCAGACGTGGAAACCCGTAATTTTAAAGCAAAAATAATCGTAGATAAAGAAATTAAAAGTCCAGATTTCAAAAATAATATTTTGCCCGGAAAGATTTTTGAGACAGAAAAGACTGTTTCTGAAGAATTTCCCGCTTCCGGTCGAGTTTTAAAGAAAGCCGAAGGAGTTATTAGGCTTTATAATAATTTTTCTACTCAAAACGAAAACTGGAGAGCTGAGACCCGATTTGTTTCCGCCAATGGGAAATTGTTTAAATCAAAAGATAAAATAGCCGTTCCCGGAGCTCAAATTAAGAATGGGAAAATAGCCCCTTCTTTTGTTGATGTACCGGTAATTGCTGCCGAAGGCGGCCTAGATTATAATATCGGACCTTCTAAATTTTCAATTGTTGCTTTTAGGGGAACACCCAGATATACCAAATTTTATGGAGAATCCTCAGAAACTATGACCGGAGGTGGTGAAGCTCCTCAGGTCAAAAAAGATGATTTAGATAATGCCGAAAAGATTTTGACCGAGAAGGCAAAAACCGAATCGGAAAAGGATTTGGAAGCGAAAATTCCAACTGAATTTCTGTTTTCAAAAGAAGTTTTTGAAACAAAAATTTTAGAAAAAAATCCTTTGGCTCAAGTTGGAACTGAGACAGAAAAATTTAGCTTTCCGGTGAAAACTAGATCGGCAACTATTTGTTCTTTGAAAAAAGATATTATTGTCTTGGCCAAAGAATATATTTTATCTCAAATTCCCGCGGATAAAAAAATTTGGGAAGAAAGTTTGGAACTAAAATTTGCTTTAGACGGTCCCTTTGATTTAGAATCAGGGAAGGTGAATCTCCTATTAAATATCTCAGTGAAGACTTATTCAGAAATTGATTTGGATTCTCTTAGAAAAGCCCTATCTGGTAAATCTTTAGTCGAAGCCAAGACTTTGCTTGAAAACCAAACTAATATTTTGCGGACCGAAGTTCGGATTTCTCCTTTTTGGCTGAGAAATATTCCCACTACTATTAAGAGAATCGAAATTCAATATCCTTTGGTTGACTAAATTTTAAAATTTTGATAAAGTAAATAATTATCGGTGAAAGTGAAAAAAATAAGAAAATTTGGGACTGTCATTGAATCTCTGCCCAGTGTCAATTTCCGGGTGAAGTTAGACGATGGAAAAGAAGTTTTGTGTCATCTGGCTGGAAAGTTAAGAATTTACAGAATCAAAATTTTACCCGGAGACAGAGTGACAGTGGAAATGAGTCCTTATGATGAGAAAAGGGGAAGGATAGTCTATCGAGGGAAATAATCAGCGAATGTACCAATCCTTTACGAAATAATCAGCGAATGTACGAATCCTTTACTAATATACGAATTCGTTTAATGTATCTTATTCGTAAATTCGTACTGATTCGTAAATTCGTTGATGTCTAATGAAAGTAAGGTCTTCAGTAAAAAAAATATGTAAGCATTGTAAAATTGTCCGAAGAAAAGGACGAGTTTATGTCATTTGTAAAAATCCGAAACATAAACAACGCCAAGGATAACTCGCTTCGCTCGTTCATCAACGAATAACGAATCTTTTACGAATATACGAATATTCGTAAATTCGAAACTGATTCGTAAATTCGTTGATTATTTATGCCAAGAATAGCTGGAGTAAATATTCCTGAAAATAAACAAATTTTAATTGCCCTAACCTATATTTATGGGGTAGGTAAACCTTTGGCTCAGAAAGTTCTAAATGAAAGCAAAATAAATCCGACCAGGAAAGCCAAGGAGCTTACTCCAGATGAAATAAACCTGTTAAGAGGAATTATTGAGAAAAAATACAAAGTTGAAGGGGAATTAAGACGGGAAGTAATGATGAATATCAAAAGATTAAGAGATATAGGGACCTGGCGAGGAATTCGCCATCTTCGAGGATTACCAGTTAGAGGACAAAGAACGAGGACAAATACCAGAACTGTTAGAGGGAATGTCAGAAAAACAGTCGGCAGTGGTAGAAAACTACCTCCCGCTCCCACATAATGCAAATCTACGAATGATATGCCAATCTACAGACTGCGAATAAAATATTCGCAGTTCGCATAATTAGCATAAAATTCGCATCATCCGCATTATATTTTAGCAGTTCGCATAATTAGCATAAGATTCGCATTATCCGCATTATATCTCTATGGGGAAAAAGCATATTATCACCAAAACTGAAGAGGAATTATTAAAAGAAAAAGAAAAAATTGAAACTGAGGTTAAAAAAGAAATCAAAGTAGAGAGCCATCAGAAAATTAGAGAGGGAAGAGTTTATATTTTCTCTTCTTATAATAATACAATTTTAACTTTGACTGACCCTCAAGGAAATGTTTTATATTGGACTTCGGCCGGCAAAATTGGTTTCAAAGGTACAAAAAAGGGCACTCCCTTTGCCGCTTCAAAGGTGGCGGAGACAATGGTTCAAGCAGCCAAAAAGTTTGGAATTGAAAAAATCCAAGTTTTAGTTAAAGGAATTGGTTCTGGTCGAGAATCAGCAATTAGATCTTTAGCCGCCAGAAATTTAGATATAGTCTCGATTAAAGATATTACTCCCATTCCTCACAATGGTTGCCGACCACCCAAAGTGAGGAGAATGTAAAATCGAAAAATGAGAGATAAAAAGTGTAAAATTTGTCGGGGGTTAGGAGTGAAACTTTTTTTAAAAGGGGAAAGATGTTTATCGCCAAAATGTCCAACGGTAAAAAGACCCTATCTCCCTGGCCAAAAAGGAAAAAGGAGGAAAGGTCCTCCCTCTGAGTTTGGGAAAGAATCAAGGGAAAAACAAAAATTAAAAATTTTGTATAATTTGGGCGAGAAACAATTCAAAAATTATGTGAAGAAAGTATTAGAAAGAAAGGGTAGGGTAGGAGATCTTTCAGATTTTTTAATTAAAATTTTAGAATTACGCCTGGATAATGTCATTTTTAGATTAGGTTTCGCAAAATCTCGAGTTCAGGCAAAACAATTAGTTTCTCACGGATTTTTTTTGGTCAATGGAAAACCAGTGAATTTCCCTTCATATCAACTAAAAAAAGGAGATGTTATTAAAATTCGGCCCCAAAAAACTAAAAAAGTCATTTTTCAAGAGCTTAAGAATTTGCTAAAAAAATATAAAACTCTAAGTTGGCTTGAATTAGATACGCAAGCGTTAGCGAAGCGTGGAGATGAACGCAGTTCATCGAGTATCGAAAAATTGGAAGGAAAAATAATTGGTGAACCAAAATTGGAAGAAATCGCTCCGCCAGTTGAAATCTCGGTAATATTTGAGTATTATTCTAAATAGAAACAAAATATGATACCTTTATCATTAAAACCAAAAGTTGTTAAAAAGGAAAAAAATAAAGCCACCTTTGAAATAGAAGCTCTTTATCCCGGCTATGGAGTGACAATTGGAAATTCTTTAAGACGTGTTCTCCTTTCTTCTTTGGAAGGAGCAGCCGTAACCCAAATGAAAATTAATGGAGTTCCCCACGAATTTTCAACCATCCCCGGTGTTTTAGAAGATGTTGTTACCTTAGCTCTTAATTTAAAACAGTTAAGATTTAGAATTTTCACTCCTTCAGAGCCTCAGAAGGCAACATTGAAAGTGAAAGGAGAAAAAGAAGTAAAAGGTTCTGATTTTGAATTACCGGCTCAATTAGAATTAGTGAATAAAGATTTTCATATTGCCACTTTAACTGAAAAAAAATCGGAATTAGAAATGGAAATTCAGGTTGAAAAAGGAGTTGGATATATACCGAGGGAGGCCAGGAAAAAAGAAAAAACAGAAATCGGTGTAATTTTATTGGATGCTATTTTCACCCCGGTCCAAAGAGTGACTTTTCGAGTGGAAAATATGAGAGTGGGCGAGAGAACAGATTTCGATAGATTATTTTTGGAACTTCAAACAGATGGCACTATTTCACCTGAAGAGGCATTTTGGCACGCCTCAGAAATTTTAGTCAATCATTTTTCTTTGTTCAGCCAGACTTTCAAAAAAGAAGAAAAAGTTTTATCTCCCGAAACTCCAAAAGAGGGAAAAAAAGCAAAACCAAAGAAAAAGGTTTCTAAAAGGCATGCGAAAAAAAAGTAGAAAATTCTCACGCAAAAAAGACCAAAGAAAAGCTCTTTTGAGGTCGCTGGTGAGAGAGTTTTTTTTAAAAGAAAAAATTAAATTAACCGAGGCAAAGGCTAAGGAGATTTCGATTTTCGCTGAAAAAGAAATTCAAGAAGCGAAAACCGGTGATTTGCATTCTAAAAAATTATTAGCCAGAAAGTTTTCAAGGAATATTGTTAAAAAATTAGTAAATGAAATTGCTCCGAGATATAAAGAAAGAAAAGGAGGATACACCAGAATTATAAAACTGGGACCGAGAAAAAGTGATGGAGCAAAAATGGCCATCATTGAATTAGTAAAATGAAAAGAGAAACGCATACAATCGATGCTACCGGCAAAGTTTTAGGCAGATTAGCTACAGAGATTGCAGTTTTATTGCGGGGAAAGCATAAACCAAATTTCCTCCCTTACAAAGATATGGGCGATTTTGTTATTGTCAGAAATATTGAAAAATTAAAAATTACCGGGAGAAAAATGGAACAAAAAAAATATTTCACTCACTCAGAATACCTTGGTGGATGGAAAGAAACTCCCCTGAAAATTCTTTTTAAAAAAGATCCAGCCAAAGTCTTTAAAAAAGCTGTTTTTGGGATGTTGCCCAAAAACAGGTTAAGAGCGAAAATAATAAAAAGACTAAAAATTTAATATTGACGCTTCGCTAAATTATAAATTGCAAATTGAATTATGAAAACAACAATTAAAAAAGTAAAAAAAGAAAAACTAAAAAAAATTAAAAAGATAATCAAAAAAGCATTACCTAAAAAAGAAATAGAGAGGTTAAAACCTATTCCTAAGCCAGAAAAATATTTTGAGACAGTGGGGAGAAGAAAAACAGCTGTTGCCAGGGTTCGGTTTTTTACACGACCCGGCCGCGGGTACCCCGAAAAATTATTTTTGATTAATGCAAAACCTATAGAAAAATATTTTCCAACTTTTGAACTTCAGAAAATTGCCAAAGCCGCCTTAGAAAAAATGAAATGTCTCGATAAATTTAGAATTTCGGCCAAGACAAAAGGAGGCGGCTTGTTTAGTCAGGCTGAGGCTATTCGCCATGCAATTTCGCGTGCCCTTGTTCTTTTTAATCCTGACTTTAGAAAGAGATTAAAAAAAGCAGGATTTTTAAAAAGAGACCCACGAATGAAAGAAAGAAAAAAATTTGGACTAAAAAGGGCAAGAAAAGCCCCCCAGTGGGCGAAGCGATAGAAATTTACAGGTCTTTAAAAAAGACCTGTTTTTATGTATAGATGATTCAACATTTCTATGGATAATTAGGGTATTGCATTTTTTATTTGGTTGTGCAATAATTAAAATGTCGCTCGTCATAGATATGTTATCGTCTCCTTTTTTATAAAAAGGGGCGACGGTTCCAGTAGCGCTTAACCGTTTGGCAAGCATATCTATTGGGCGACAACCGTCGTCCCTTTTTGTTTTTAAGGGGGAAAATAAAAAGTCGCAATTATAAAATAATTTTTTATAAAAATATGACAACAGAAACAAAAAAATTTGAGTCGTTTGAAGATTTTACGAATTTATACGAAGTTCAAAAAACTTTGAGGTTTGAGTTAAAACCAGAACCGGAAACCGACGCATTTTTTAAAAAAATTGGTATTTGGTATGCGAAGGACGAAAAAAGAGCAAGGGAAAGGTCAATTGTGAAATTTTATATGGATTTATTGCATAGAGAATTTACCGAAGAATCTCTCAAAAAAGTTTCTTTAGATTTTTCTAAATTTTTTACATTATTTAAAGATTTGAAAAAGGCGGAAAATAAAGGAGTGCAAGCCGTAGATCAAAAAAAGAATAAAAAGGGAGAAATCGATAGAAAGAAAAAAGAAATCGCCGATGAGTTTGTAAATTTGCGCGTTATTTTTGTTTCTCAAGGGTTTAACGCTGTTAATAGCGAATGGAAAGAAAGATATAACGCTGATGGAAATAAAATAAAGAATGAAAAATCCGATAAATATTTAATTTTATCCGAAAATGTATTAAATCTTCTTAAAAATCGTTTTACTCCTCAAGAAGTAGAAAAATTAAAAAGTATTGATAAAAAACATAAAAATGATTATAAAAGCGTAATTAATGGAGAGGGTAAAAATATTTTTAATAATTTTGTTGGGTTTTTTGGCTATTTTGATAATTTGATTAATAATAGAAAAAATTTTTATGAATCAGATGGAAAGTCAGGACGAATTGCCACTCGCTCAATAAACGAGAATCTTAATTTCTTTGCGGGGAACGTTTGTATTTACGAAAATGAATTTAATAAAGACTTAATAAGCAAACTTATTGAAAAAGAAAAAGAGATTTTCCAGTTGCCGTTTTATAACAAATGTTTGCTCCAGAAGGGAATCGAAAAATATAATTTCGTCGTAGGCGATATTAATAAAAAAATAAATAAATATAACCAACAAAATAAAAAGAAAATTCCTTTTTTGAAAATATTATATAAGCAGGTGCTTTCTATGGAGGAAAAAGAAGAATATGAGCATATTGAAATAAACAATGATGATGATCTTCTATCTACGATCGCTAATTTTATCTTGTTAAATCAAAAAAAGATTAAAACTGGGCGAGAAATCTTTAAGTCTTTTATTTTGCGTTGCCAAACGGATGATAATATCGACCAAATATATTTACCGAAAGATTCCATAAATACTATTTCCAACAGGACATTTAAACCATGGGATGAAATAATGACGTTATATGGGAACAAAAGATATTTTATTTCCCTAAAAGAGCTTCGCGATTTTATGTTGAATGAAAGATGGAAAGCAATGGCTCAGGAAAAAAAATTATTTAAGGAATCAGTGAAAGATAGCTCAAATGTTAAAAAAAATGTTTTTTTGAGTTTTGTCGCAATTCTGAAAAAAGAATATCAAAATCAATTTGATGGTTTTGAAAAAACTACACGACAAGGGAAAATAAAAATGATTGGCTATGATAAGGCATTATTACTTTTGAATGAGAAAATTATTTGGTTTAAAGAGAAAAATGGAAAATTGAATGATAACGAAAAAATGGATTGGATTAAGGCAATTAAAGATTATTCCGATGCCGCATTACGCATTTTCCAAATGACGAAGTATTTTTGGTTGCCGATTACTGGCGATGAAAACGACAAAGATTATAGAAAAATAAAAGCAGAAATAGACGATCTTCCCAAGGATGAAAATTTTTATAATAAAGTGAATGAATATATCGTCGGTTATGAACCGTTTGTTTATCGTTCGAGCTTTCAGGAATATTTAACGAAAAGGCCCTTTTCTGAAGATAAGTTTAAAATTAACTTTGATAGTAGTAGTTTATTGAAGGGTTGGGACAAAAATAAAATAAACGAAAGACTCGGAATTATTCTCAGAGATGGCGATGAATATTTGTTAGGAATTATAAATAAGGACAATAAACATTGTTTTGATGATTTATCAAAATTTTACGCCCACGGCGACGATTCTTATTATGAGTTAATGCAATTTAAGCAATTAACTGGATTATATCGTCAATTGCCAAGAATGGCTTTCCCGAAAAAGAAAAAAGCGATTATAGAGGTGAGCCAATCTGTATTAAAGATTAAAAATGAATTTGACGATTTCCAAAAGTTAAAAAAGGAGCATAAAATAAGCAGTAAAGAAATTTTCGACAATCAAAAAATAAATATTCTTATAAGCTATTATCGAAGTTTTGTCAAAGAATATTATAAAAAAGAAAATATTTACGATTTTTCTTTGCTTGATGATGGGAAAACATATGAAAGATTATCTGATTTTTACGCTGATGTTGATAAAATTACTTACAACCTTTCTTTTATAAAGGTAAAAAAGAGTGAAATTAAAAGAAATGTTTGTGAGGGGAAATTATTTCTTTTTTCAATTTACAATAAAGATTTTTCCGGAAACAGCAAAGGTAAAAATAATTTACACACAAATTATTTTAATGCTGTTTTTAATAAAGAAAACAATCCGAATGGACATTTGCGGCTAGGAGCCAATGCTGGGATATATTATCGCCCAGCATCGCTGAAAGAATCAGACCAAAAAAAAGAAATAATCAAAACAAGGAGTGGAAAAGAAATTAATAAAAAAGAAAATCCTTATCATTTGAAGCGATACGCGCAGAATAAAATTCTTTTTCATCTTCCCGTAGTACTTAATGCGGATACCTATGACGAAGAAAATGTTAATCAAAACGTTTTCAAATATATAAAGAATAACTTTGATAATATCAAAGTTATCGGTATTGACCGCGGCGAGAAAAACCTCGCGTATTATTCGGTTATCAGCCGAGCGGCCGATGGGAAAATCAAGATTGAAGATTGCGATGATTTAAACCTTGGATATTTAGAGCCTCTTAATAAATTAGCGGAAGAAAGACAAGAACAGCGCAGAGCGTGGCAAAGCATTTCAAAAATTAAAGGCAAGCGAGATGGTTATATTTCTCATGTGATTCACAAAATTGTTGAGTTAATTTTGAAACACAAGGCGATCGTAGTATTTGAAGATTTAAGTGGAGGATTTAAGCGATCGCGGATGAAAATAGAAAAAGCGCCATATCAGCAATTGGAATTAGCCCTCATTAATAAACTAAATTATTTAGTTAGGAAAAAAGCGAAACAAGAAGAGGCGGGGCATTATTTATCTGCATATCAGTTTGCGGAGCGAATAGGCAGTTATAAAAAAGTGGGCAAACAAACCGGCATTATATTTTATACTCAAGCCGGATACACTTCTCGCACTTGCCCAAAATGCGGATGGAGAAAAAGAATACAAGGATTGTATTATAAAGATCGTAAATCGGCGCAAAAAATTTTTACGGCAGAGAGAGGCGTGCAAATATCTTATGATGTGGCGAATAATTATTTTGTGTTCAAATATCACCCCGTATATAATCAAAAAGAGTCAAAAGAATGGGACAAAGAAGTTTACTCTGATGTATCAAGGATAAAGTGGGATAATAAAGAAAAAAAATATAAAAAAGGATATGAAGGCGAAATCACAAAAAAACTCAAGGAACTTTTTACGGGTATTGATGTTCAAAAAAATATAAATATACAGATTAAAGATAATGACAATGCTTCGTTTTGGGAGAATCTTATAAATTTATTCCGTCTCATTCTTGAAATTAGAAATACGGATAATAAAACTGGCGAAGATTATATTGAATGCCCTCATTGTCATTTTCATAGCGATAAAGGATTTCAGGGTTATAAGTGGAACGGTGACGCTAATGGAGCATACAACATAGCCCGCAAAGGACTGATTATTTTAAAAAAGATTAAAGACGCCAAAGAGCCAGAAAAACTAAAATTTGGAGACTTGGTTGTCAATCTTGACGAGTGGGATAAATTTGTTCAAAAAGATTGATGGAATCCTGCATCCAAATATCAAAACTGAATGATTTTGTATTCTGTCCTTATTCGGTTTATCTGCACAGCGTCTACGAAAAATTCAGTCAAAAAACTTATCACTCTACTTTTCAAACCGTTGGCA
>Ga0210019_1004632_pt1 | contig 11838 bp, 12 predicted proteins | sample CryGeyCG2114_020_2_FD_183969 | JGI IMG/M metagenome (GOLD analysis project Ga0210019, IMG submission 183969) | Groundwater microbial communities from aquifer - Crystal Geyser CG11_big_fil_rev_8/21/14_0.20 (SPAdes) (version 2) | ecosystem: Environmental > Aquatic > Deep subsurface > Groundwater ...
TACACATCCAAATGCTGACAATGGGTCTGCTGCAAGCGCTTTTCTGTATGCTTCAGATATTTCAGAATCAATTGCAACTCCGCAGGGGTTTGTGTGCTTTATGACAGCGCAGCATGGCTCTTCAAATTCCTTGACAAGCTCGAATGCCTCGTTTGCATCAAGAATGTTGTTGAATGATAACTGCTTCCCATGAAGAACTTTTCCATTTGAAACACAGCTGTCTTTTATTTCCCCATTCTTTATTGCTTCTATTGTTTCTTCTTTGTAAAACCATGCTTTTTGATATGGATTCTCACCGTATCTCATTTCTTCGCCTTTGACAAAATAAGGCCTGAGTGTTTCTTCTCCTAAAATTGCTTTGCTAAGATATTTGTCAATTGCAGAATCGTATGATGCAGTTTTCCTTATTGCCTTTACTGCAAGATGCTTTAATGTTTCCTGTGATATTTCTCCTTCCAGCTTCATCTCCCTCATGATTTTGTCATAATCAGAAGGTTCTGTTATTATCGCAACATTCTCATGGTTTTTTGCAGCAGCCCTTATCAGAGAAACTCCCCCAATGTCAATGTTCTCAAGCGCATCCTCAAATGAATGCTCTCCTGCAACTGTTTTCTCAAAAGGATAAAGATTTACAACAACCATATCAATCAGCTTTATTTCCTGCTTCTCAAGTTCAAGCATATGCTTCTTGTTATCTCTTAGTGCAAGAATGCCACCAAATATTTTTGGATTTAATGTCTTGACTCTGCCGTCAAGGATTTCATGGGCTCCTGTATATTTGCTGACTTCAGTAACATTAATCTTGTTTTCAGAAAGCAGTTTTCCAGTGCCCCCAGTTGTCAATATTTCAATATGGTTCTCAGAAAGGAATTTTGCAAAATCGACTATTCCAGTTTTGTCATGAACACTTATTATCGCTGTTTTTGGCTTAATTCCCATCACCCTCATTTTCTATTGTATTGTCTGAATTATTATCTTTTTGATTATTGTATTTTTTCACAAACCATTCTGCAAACTGCCTGAATGCATGGTATCTGTGGCTTATTTTATTTTTTTCTTCTCTTGGTATGAATGCAAGAAGCTTGTCCTGCCCTTCAGGAATAAAAATTCGTTCATAAGGCATTACATCTTCTTCATTGCCGTCTGTTTTTTCAGTTATTACGCCCTTAAGCTTGCCTGTAAATAATTTTTTCTCTCCTTTGTATGCAAATGCAACTGCTGCTTTGAACTCTGCGCCTCTGTCTTTTTCATTCTCAAGAAGTTTGAGCAGGCCTTTGTATCCTAAAAGATTGAACATTAATTTTGGATTGGAGCCTGGAAAATTTGGATAAGCATTGTAGTAAAAACCAGTATCTTCGACAACTATCGGCACATTGTGCTTTGATGCAAACAATTCAGCATTGTATAATGCAACATCTTCAATCAGCTTTTCCTTGTCTTCATCTTTTTCCATGCTGAGCTGTTCAATTTGAATGTTAAATTCATTTAATATGGATTTGACTTCTGAGAACTTGTGGCTGTTTTTTGTAACAAAGTAAACTTTCATTTTGTTAATTGATTAAGGTAAAATTATCACCTTTCCTTCCTCAACTTTTATTTTTCCTTCTGAAAATAATTTAAGTGATTTCACAATTATCTCCTGCTCTGCTTTCTGCACTTTTTCTTTTAATGTGCCTGCAGTATCTTTAGATATTACTTCAACTGACTTCTGCATTATTATTGGTCCTGCATCAACTGATTCAGTAACAAAATGCAGTGTGCATCCAGTTACTTTTGCTTTTGCATCAATAACCTGCTGGTGAACATTAAGGTCCATTCCTCCTGCAAAATCAGGAAGCAAAGATGGATGAATGTTGATTATTCTGTTTTTGTATCTGTTTACAAACCATCCTGAAACAATTCTCATGTAGCCAAGCATTAAAACAAGTTCGGTATCGTTATGGTCAAGAAGTTCTGCAGCTTCCTTGTCAAAGTCTTCCATGCTTTTCTCTTTGGGATTTATGTAGATTGCAGGGATATTGTGCTTCTCTGCCCTTTCAAGGCAGTATGCACTCTTTTTATCAGAGATTAGGACCATTATTTTTGCATCTAATTGATGAGATTCAATGGCGTCTATAACTGCCTGCATATCAGTTGCCTTAGTTGATGCAAGAATACCTATTTTCAGCATTGTTTATCAGCATAAGGAGAAAATAAGCCTTTATAAAACTTAGCCAGAAAATTGAATTTTGATTAAATTTCATTAATAAAAGAAATGAACTCGAACTCAGTAAGAAAATTTACTTTTATTTGAATTCATAATCTTGACTAAAGACAGCATCACTGGTACTTCAACTAAGACCCCTACAACTGTTGCCAGTGTAGCTCCGGAATTCATCCCAAACAATATCAGTGCGACTGCTACTGAAAGTTCAAAAAAATTGCTGGCACCGATAAATGCAGAAGGAGCTGCTTCATTAAAAGGAATTTTCAATTTTCTTGCTCCGAAATATCCAATATAAAATATTAAGTATGTTTGCAGTATCAGGGGTATTGCTATTAATAAAATATGCAGTGGATAGTTGATTATCTTGTCTCCTTGAAATATAAATATTAACACTAAAGTTACCAGAAGTCCTGCCGGAGTAATCCATTCGATTTCCTTGACAAATTTGTTTTCAAACCATGATTTGCCTTTATTTTTAATAAGAAAGTATCTTGTAAGAAATGCTAAAATCAAAGGTATTGCAACATAAAAAAGAACTGAAAAAAATATTGTTGCAAATGGAACTGGAAAATCAGTTGTAATTCCAAGCAATAATTTCCCCAATGGTGCGAATAATATCAGGATTATAAAATCATTCACAGAAACCTGAATCAGTGCATAATTGATATTGGCTTTTGCCAGATGCGTCCAGACTAAAACCATTGCAGTGCAGGGAGCAAGCCCGAGAAGTATCATTCCTGCAATATATTCACTTTGAATACTGGCAGGGATTATCGCAGAATAAATTACCCGCATGAATAACCATGCAATGAATGCCATTGTGAATGGTTTTATAGCCCAGTTAATTATCAAAGTGAGAACCAGAGGTTTGGGATTATTCTTGACATTGAGTATTTCTTCAAAATTAATTTTAAGCATTATTGGATACATCATTATAAGAAGAACCAAAGCAACAGGAATTGAAACATTTGCAATTTCAATGCCTCCAAGATATTTGGAAAAATCAGAGAAAAAATATCCAATCCCTGTTCCGGCAATTATGCAAATACCCACCCAAATAGTTAAATATTTGTCAAAAAAATTCAATTTTGGTTTAAGTTTGTTATCCATTTGTATGACCATTCTTTAATTGGATTTAAAAATTTTTATTTTTAAGATGCTTAAGGTAAATTATATTGTAATTATATTGTTGTATATTGGTATACAGTAATCAGTGTACATATAAAAGTTACTGATAGAATAGAGTAGGTGGATCATAATAGTTTCAGTCATACTTAGGCCTTAGCGGATTGTCAACCATTGCCTCATAAGTATTCTCTAAGAGCATTGTTACTGTCATGGGGCCAACTCCGCCGGGCACAGGTGTTATCCAGCCGGCAGCTTCCTTTGCAGAATCAAAGTCAACATCGCCTTTTAATTTTCCATCCTTGGTTTTTGTTGTGCCGACATCAATGACAATTGCACCTTTCTTTATCATGTCGCCTGTAATCAATCCAGGCTTTCCTACAGCAACAACAAGAATATCAGCTTGTTTAGTAAACTCAGCAAGATTTTTTGTGTACCTGTGGCACACTGTAACAGTGCAGTGCTTCTGCAATAAAAGATAAGAAACAGGCTTTCCAACAATGTTGCTTCTTCCCACAACAACTGCATGCTTTCCTTTCAAGTCCTGGCCTGTTGATTCAATTAATTTGATTATGCCTTTTGGAGTTGCAGGTATAAATCGTGGCATTCCAATTACCAAGCTTCCAAGATTCATTGGATGAAAACCGTCAACATCCTTTGAAGGAAGTATTGCATCAAGCACAACGTAGCTTTCAAGGTGCTCTGGAATCGGCAATTGAACAATTATACCGTGTATTTTTGGATTCTGATTCAATTCATCAATTTTAGAAAGCATTTCTGTGAGTTTGATATCAGCAGGAAGATGCACATGCTGTGTATTGATACCGACATTCTTGCCCGTAATCAATTTTTTATTGATATAAACAGCAGAAATATCATTATCTCCGACCTGCACAATTGCCAGGCCGGGCTTTTCATTTTCTTTTGCAATCTTCTGCTTTAATTCTTCCTGTATCTTTGCCGCAATTGCCTTTCCGTCAATTATTATTGCTGCCATGAAAAGTAATCAAATCTGTTTGTATATAAAGTTTGCCTTGATAAGTTGCTTACAGAAAATTATTTATAGCTGGATTGTAGATTTTCATGCTATGCTGGGAAGAATATTTCAAAAGAGGCTGAATCATTTTCTTGATTCAATGGAAAAAGAGGAAGTGAAGTTTGATGAATACATTCTCAAAGAGACTCATGCTGCAAAGCTCGACCCTGTAAGAAAAAAGAAGCTTGAATATCCAAGTGTTTTTTATCCTGTAAAAAACGTGCCTTTGGAATGGTGGTATTTCACAGGCCATCTGCAGTCAGGAAAGAAAAGGTTCGGCTTTGAATTCTGCTTTTTCAAGTTTCATCCGCAGGGGCTTAGAATAGGGCCTCTGCCAGCTTCAATTTTCAGAAAAGAACCATATCTCGTGTTTCATGGAACAATAACAGACAAAGAAAACAAGAATTTTACGGTTTATCAGGACAGTGGAATAATAGACAAAGAAAATATAAGCTACGATAGTGTAGATATTTCTCTCGGAAGAACCAGGTTAAGGCTTTCAAAAAATAAGTTTATTATTGATGCTGAATGGATTTCTCTTGAATTAATTCCAATTAAGAAAATGATAAAGCATTTTGAAGAGGGTTATGCAGTAATGTACAAATATCCTGAACACAGAACATATTATGTAACATTTCCCCGATTAAAAGTAAAAGGCAAAATTCTAAGCAATGGAAAGGAAAACAATGTAACAGGACAAGCATGGTTTGACCATCAGAAAACAAACATGCCGCATAAAACATCCCTAAAAGGATGGGACTGGTTCAGCGTAATGCTTGAGGACAATACTGAATTGATGTTTTTTACCTTAAGAAACAAAAAGGGGATGGACCATAAGTTTATGGGGGGAAGTTTTATCGACAAAAATTCAAAAAAAATAGATTTGAAGCAGAATGAAGTATTTATCAAACATATAAAATTCTGGAAAAGCCCAAAAACAGGAATAATTTATCCCTCAGGATGGATTATGGAAATTCCAAAACTTGGAATAAAGCTGGAAATAATCCCTTGTATGGAAAATCAAGAAGTTGATGCAATAAAAACAACTCCAACTTCATACTGGGAAGGTGCTTGTGATGTTTCTGGAACAAAAAATGGAAAGAAAATTAAAGGTCAGTCTTATGTTGAGCTTGTCGGCTATGACAACAGATTCGTCGCAAACCTAATAAGAGATTTGACTTATTAAAAACTGATTAAGTGAGTAAAAAAGAAATAAAATCTGAAAGATTATTCTAAACATTTTACAAATGCAGTATGTCCAAACCTGGATAAAGCGGGAATTTTCCACACAAGTCAAGTATCTGCCTGTTGATCTTGTCAACAACTTCAGAATCTTCATAATTTTTTATTACTCTGGAAATTCCATCTGCAATCACACCCATGTCGCTTTCCTTCATTCCTCTTGTTGTAACAGCAGGGGTTCCAATTCTTATTCCTGAAGGATTGAATGGACTGCCAGGCTCAAATGGAATTGTATTTTTGTTTGTAAAAATTCCTGCATTCTCAAGTGCAATCTGCACATCCTTGCCTTTTCCAGTAGAATCTCTGCCCATACTCTTTGTCAAATCAAGAACCATCAAATGATTGTCTGTTCCGTCCGTTACAAGCTTGACTCCGTTTTTCATCAGCTCTTCAGAAAGTGCTTTTGCATTTTTTACAATCTGTCTTCCATAATCCTTGAATTCAGGCTGAAGCGCTTCCTGAAATGCAACTGCTTTTGCAGCAATAATATGGTCATGAGGACCGCCCTGCAACCCAGGGAAGATTGCTTTGTCAATTGCCTTTGCATGCTTCTCTTTGCACATTATCATTGCTCCTCTTGGCCCCCTTAATGTCTTGTGGGTTGTTGTTGTAACAACATCAGCATAGGGTACAGGGCTTTCATGCTCTCCTGCAGCAATCAATCCTGCAATATGGCTGATGTCCGACATGTGTATTGCACCAACTTCTTCAGCAATTTCCTGAAAATGCTTGAAGTCAAGTTTTCTCGGATAAGCTGTTAATCCTGAAATAATCATTTTCGGCTTTATTTCTTTTGCCTGTTTTCTTAATGCATCCATATCAAGAAGGTCTGTTCCTTTAACAACGCCGTAGCTGTTTATCTTAAACCATTTTCCAGAGAAATTTACAGGACTGCCATGAGTCAAATGACCGCCGCATGACAAATCCAGCCCCATAAAATTATCTCCTGGATTCATAAATGCAAAGAAGCATGCAAGATTTGCAGGGCTTCCTGAATAAGGCTGGACATTTACATGCTCTGCACCGAAAAGCTGCTTTGCTCTTTCAATTGCAAGGTCTTCAGCCATGTCAACATATTCATTTCCGCCGTAGTATCTTTTGTGTGGATAGCCTTCTGAATATTTGTTTGTGAACACAGTTGCCATTGTCTGCAAAACTGCAAGGCTCACAAAATTCTCAGAAGGAATTAATTCAACGCCGTGCCTTATTCTTATTAATTCGTGCTTTACAAAATCCGCAATTTGCGGGTCTTTTGCCTTCAAGTCCTGCATAAAAGAATCATCTGCTATAATAACCACCCCAATAAATCAACTAAAATAGAAAACTGATTGTTTATTTATATGTTTTGTGATTAGATTTTCATAATTTACCTAAACAAATCTGGTCTGTGGGCATTAGTAACACACATAACATATTTCAACGCCTCATTATTTACTGCATCATTGTATCCCTGATTAATTGTATTGTTTATATTTCTAGGAGTATTATCAAGCCTGCTTAGCTTTTCTGTCGGCTGTACAAGTACAAGTTCCGGACCAGCTTTCTCAATTATTTTTTTATATGCATCTTTGTAAATGTGCTCCTTCTTCTTTAATGCACCATACAATGCTTTCGGCATTATTCCAAACAAGTGTGCCAGTTCCCTCGAAACAACATCAATCATTCTGCTTTTGCCAACCTGTCTAGGAGTTTTTGTCATGATTACAATTTTTTTTGAATCATTGAATGTTTCATAGTCAAATGGAACAGGCGCAGTAATTCCACCGTCAATGCTTACATTTCCGTTTATCTCAATATTTTTATCGCTGATAAAAGGCATGTCCATGCTTGCTTTTATTAATTCAATGAGATTTTCTTGATAACTTTTTGTGCTGTAAAAATCAGCTTTTCCGGTATTGACATTTGTAACAGGGATTATAAGTTCGGTCTGAGACTTCCTGATTGCTTCGTCAGAAAGACCTTTTTCCTGGCATTTTTCCATTATGTAATCAAGATTCATCATGAGCTTATTTTCTCTGTACCTGTTGAAATCCAGAAATTCCTTTGTGGTCACATCTTCTTTCCAGACTCTTTCCATACCTTTAATATTGCCTGTCACATAAAATGCAATATTAACAATTCCTGCAGAAGAGCCGCCTGCAAAATCAATTTTTTTCAGGCCGTAATGCTCACTGAGTGCTTTGAGTACACCGACAGAATAAGCTCCCCTCATTGCACCGCCCTCAGAAATTATGCTTAGTTTCATTTTATAATCATCTGATTTTTACTGATTATCATCTTTAAAATCTAAAGTAAGAGATTCCTTAAGATGCCTGTATCTTATGATGTCATCAATGCTTAGATAACTGAATTTGGATTTTTCTATGAACTTGGCAAGTCCCTCTCCCCAAAGAACCTGACCCCATCTGTTTTCATCATTGCCCATGTACATTAATTCTTGTATTACTGCACCCAGAGGATCTATATTTGCAATTTTAGTAAGGTCAACTGCCCCTTCTGTGTGTCCTCTTCTGCCGTATACTCCTTCTGGATGAGACCTCAAAGGAAAAGTATGACCTTTGTCTACGCGAAGATTATCATACATTCCGTTTACCAAGTCAGATACAACCATTGCCCGGTCATATGCATTTATTCCCGTAGTTCCACTGTAAGAATCAACAACTTTTGTAAAGTTAGGCTTGTCAGGATCCATCAAATCTGCTTCATCGTGAAGCCTGAGCTTTTTTATCTGTTCTTCTGTAAGTGCAACGCAGAAGCTTCCTCCAGTACCCACTAAATGCATAAATTTTGCAATTGACTTTTCATTTGCATATTTTGCAGCAAGAACAAGATCTGCTTCCTTTTCTTTTTTGCCGTCAATAAGAACAACATATTCTCCCTTGTTTAATGAATTTATACTGTTTTTTATTCGTCTTATATAATCATTAGGGAGGAGTATTGCATTTAGTGCATCATCTGGGTTTTTAGTGTATTGGTCCATACGTATCAAGAATTAGCTATTTCTTCACATTTATTAATCTTTGCTCAGTGACAACAAAATTAACTGGTATATCCCTTTTCTCAATCGGCACCTTGTCTGTTATCTGCATCTCAAATGCCAATGCCGCCGACGGGCAATTGACTAATTTTAGGAATTTGTCAAAATATCCCTTTCCGTAGCCAATTCTGTTGCCCTTCTCATCAAAAGCAACTCCTGGCAAAATCACAAAGTCAATTTTGTCTTTTGGAAATTCGATGACTTTTTTGGGTTCAAGAATGCCGTACATTCCAACTTTCAATTCATCGAAGAAATTTATCAATGAAGGAATTATTTTGTCTTTTGTTGTTGAAGGCACTGAAATTCTTTTTTCTCTGAGATTTTCTTCAATAATGTCGTGTGTATAAACTTCATTACCCTTAGAAACATATATCAAGACAGATTTTGCATTCATAAATTCAGGCATTGAGTAAAGTCTTTCTTTTATCTTAAGGCTCATCTGCTTTACTTCTTTTTCCTTAAGCTTGTTTCTCTTCTCAAGAAATTTTTTTCTCAGTTCTTTTTTCATTTTCTAATACTAACTTCAACTGCATCAAAGCCAAAATCATAAGTTTTGCTTTTATATTTTCCTGAATTTCTTACATAAGTTAGATAATCTTCCATTTCTTTGGCTGCATTGCCTACATTATCAGCTACAATAATTGCGTTGCTTGAAAGAATCCGTTCCGCCAACAGTAAGTAATCGAGATATTCTGTCTTTATTGCATCAATAAAAAGCATGTCAAATTTTCCTTTTAGACTCTTAATAGTTTTTTTTGCATCACCAAGCTTTATTGTTATTTTTTTTTCAAATCCTGCTCTTTTAATGTTTGTTCTTGCTACTTTCATAAAAAGCGGATTTATCTCGCACGAAATTATTCTGGCTTTTTCTTTGGAGTATATTTTCATTAAAATTGAAGAATAACCCACAAGAGTCCCTATTTCTAAAATTTTCAGAGGCTTTGTTTTTTTTATAACATCAATAAGCACTTTCGCTTTTTTATTCCCTATAATGGGCAGGCCCCTATTTCCTGCTCTGCTATCTACTGCCAATGAAAGAACTTCAATTTCACTGAGTATTTGTTGTGCTTTTTTGCTTATCGTTTTTTCATTTTCCATGTTATTAAAAACACCAGAGTGTTTATATTCCTGAAATTTTCTTCATGTGCTCTGTTCTTTTGCTGAGCAGTTTCTCGGTCCCTATGTCGCTTCTGTGAAATACTGGACCCTTAATTTTGCTTGCAGCTTCTTCAGCTTTTTTCTCAGCTTCTTTTATGCTAGATGCAATGCTGACAAATGCAACAGCCCTTGAACCAAGCAATTTAAGTTTTTGCGTGCTACTGACCAAACCTGTTTCTTCAACAGAAGCATAGTAAACTTTCAGTTTGTCATTTAGAGATGAAGGCTTTGCAAATGAGATTTCTTCCCCTTTTTTGGGATTTGAAGGATATCCGTCAGGGACTGCATACTTGCATACAGTTGCTTTGCTTTCAAACAGGATGTGCATCTTGTCAAGCTCCTGATTGATTATTGCCCTGCACACTTCAACAAAATCAGTTATCATAATTGGAAGAACATTCATTGTCTCAGGGTCGCCGAATCTTGCATTGTATTCAATCAGTTTTATGCCTTCTTTGGTGAGAATAAAGCCGCCGTACATTATTCCTTTGTAATATTCTCCTGTTTCAGTAAAGAGTGCATCAGCAACTTTTTTTGTTATGTCAGTTGCCTGGATAATATGTTCTTTATTGAGAAATGGAAGCAGATGATTTTCCATGCTGTAAGAGCCCATACCTCCGGTATTGGGACCTTTGTCATCTTCAAATGCTCTTTTGTGGTCTTGTACAGCAGGCATTGGGATGACTGCCTTACCGTCAGTAAAACATTGCAGGCTGAATTCCTCGCCGTCGAGCTTTTCTTCAACAACGACTTTTCCTTTTGAAAGGATTTCCTTGCAGTAAACAAGAGCTTCATCTTTGCTTTTTAGGTGATCTCCCTGAACCATAACACCTTTTCCGCCTGTAAGTCCGTCGGGTTTTATCACGAATTCTTTTCCTTCTTCGGAAAGCATGTCAATAAACTCGCCGATGCCGTCCATTGAATCAAAAGCATGAAATTTTGGCAGCCCTGCAATGCTGTATTTCTGCATAATATTTCGTGTGAATGACTTGCTGGTTTCCAGCTGCGCAAGTATCTTTTTTGGTCCAACGCTTGGAATTCCTTTTTCTTCGAGAAAATCAACAGCACCTGCTGCAAGAGGCGCTTCAGGCCCTATAACGCAAAACTCAGGATTCACTTTTTCTGCAAATTTTCCAAGTGCATCAAGGTCATCATATTTTGCAATAATATATTCTTCGCACAATTCAGCAATGCCTGGATTTTTCCATGCCATCAATGCATAAAGAGAAGGATTTTGAGTGCTTTTTTTCAGAGCTTCTGCAATGGCATGCTCCCTTGCTCCGCTCCCAATCAGTAATATGTTCACCATGATATCAAATCCCGTTTTACAATATATAAAATTTATCAAATACTAAACTGCCTGTTTTTTATTTTTGAGAAAATTACTTACTTCCTGTATAATATCTTCTATTGCTTCCCCTTCTGGGCTGTTTGTTGTGTCATAGACAATATCATAATGATTTTTATCTGTTACATCTACATTATAATATTTTTTGTATCTTTTGATTTCAGAATCGTACCTTTCCTTTGCTGCTCTATAAGCTTCTTTTGCGGAATGATATTTTTCCTTTGCCCTTTTCTGGCTGTATATTCTTCTGCCTGCTTCTTTTGCATCGCATGTCATGAGAATTTTAATTGAATGAGGGATAAAATAAAAGCTCATTCTTCCGTCAATTACCGCTCTTGGTAAAGTTTTTCCCATCTCGACTTGGTATTGATCAATTCTTTTGTCTATTTTAGGATCAGTCTCGCCGAGTTTGTTTGAAACATTGACATCGATACCTTTTTCCTCTGCAATCTGTCTCATTATGGCACCGACATGGTGATATTCAAGGTTGTATTCTTTTGCAAGCGCCTCGGCTACAGTTGTTTTTCCTGCACCAGGAGTTCCGGTTATTGTTATTAATAATTGGTTCATTCCCATTAATTTAAGTTAAAAGAGTGTTATATAAATCTTATTGAAGAACAAAAATTATTAAAGCAGTTTTATGCAATATTCATTAATCCATACAAAGCTTTTTAAATAATATTTAC
>Ga0210019_1004639_pt1 | contig 11825 bp, 14 predicted proteins | sample CryGeyCG2114_020_2_FD_183969 | JGI IMG/M metagenome (GOLD analysis project Ga0210019, IMG submission 183969) | Groundwater microbial communities from aquifer - Crystal Geyser CG11_big_fil_rev_8/21/14_0.20 (SPAdes) (version 2) | ecosystem: Environmental > Aquatic > Deep subsurface > Groundwater ...
ACTGCTTCATTTCTCAACCGTTGGGTTGATCGTTGGTATTTATCAATCCCCGGTGTAGGAAGAACAAAATTTTGCCTCTAAATCTATCTAACTATTGCCATAAACTTGAGAAACTATTGAATTTTTCATCTCCAGATAAACCAAATAAATAAATACCCGACACCTACCGCGGCAATGGTAAAAGGAATCCCGATCTTCATAAAATCGCTGAATTTAACCGGATAACCTTCTTTTTTAAGTAAACCACAGGCAACAATATTAACTGAAGCCCCGATGGGAGTAATATTGCCTCCCAGGCTGGCTCCAATAAGCAAACCAAAAAGCAATAGCGAAGGATTAATTTGTAACTTATCAGACATAATAATCGCCACCGGAAGCATCGTCGCCAAAAAAGGAACATTGTCAATAAAGGCCGAGAGAATAACCGCAATAAACACTAAAGCAGTATAACCAAGAAAGATATTTGCTCCGACAAGACCGGCCAAATAATTAGCCAAAACTTGAATCCATCCGGTCAGCGATATCCCCCCTACGATAACAAAAATACCGATCAGGAAAAATGTAGTATCCCAATCGAGCTTCTTGATTCCTGAAACAATCGAAGCTTTATTAATAAACTTCTCCCAAGTCAGGGCAATGACGCCGAAAACCATACAAATTATACCGGCCAGATAGCTAAAGCCCGTATCAAAAAATGAAGAAAGCGCCAACAAAACAATCAAACCTATTAATAAAACCGTCGGCACCCATGATTTTACTTTCTCTATTCGGATAAGTTGCATTTTTTCCTGATGTCCTCTGAATATAAAATAAAGCACAAAGAAAGAAACAAAAGCGCCCAACTCTACAGCAAAGAAGATACTCGGCCTGCCCTGGTAAAAAAAGAAATCCTCAAAATTCATTTTAGCAAACCCCCCTAAAAGCATACTCGGAGGATCCCCGATCAGAGTAGCTGCCCCCTGAAGATTACTTGAAACAGCAATCGCAATCATCATCTTGGTAGGATTTATTTTAAGTTTTTTAGCTAAGGTTAAAGCAATGGGAGCGACAATTAAAACCGTCGCCACATTCTCTACAAACGCAGAGATAAATCCGGTTAACAAACAAATAAACAGTATTGCCCAAAGAGTGCTTTTGGCCTTATCAACGATTATTTCGGCGAAATAAGCAGGCACTCGGCTTTGCATAAAAACATCGGCCAAAATTAACGTGCCCACAAATATGCCCATCACATTCCAATTAACCGCCCAAAATGCCTCTTTTAAAGATATAGTTTGGGTTAAAATAAGCAGCAGGCTACCGCCCAAAGCAACCAGAGTGCGCTTATGTGAAAAAATCACGAATGATATATAAGCAATAATAAAAATTGATAATGACACGATCTTCGGATCCATGCCTTCCCCTTAACTTAAACTTATCAAAACGATTCCTGTAACAATCAACCCTGTGCCCAGCCAACGCATTGAGGTGAATTTCTCCTTCAGGACTAATCTGGAAGCCACGGCGATAAAGATATAGTGCATGCTATCGGCAGAAAAAGCAAAATTAAGATCTGCCTTTGAAAGGACAAGCAACCATATACACAAAGATATTATGCTAAAAATAAATCCTAACCAAAGACGGGGCTTAATCAACAGGCGCCCGATAAACGTAAAGATCTTAACAATATTAAATGAAGGTGTAAAATTCAGAGAGTCTATTGCGGACTTCAAAAATAACTGGGTGATCGTATCGAACAAGCTGGTTAAAGCAATTAAGAAAAGAACAATCGAAAGTCCTTCTCTCATTTAATATGTACCATCCTCTCTTTACTGCTTAAAGAAACAAAGATAACTCCTGCAAGAACTAGTAAGATACCAACCCATCTTAAAACAGTAACTTTCTCACCTAAAAAGATAATCGAAGTTATTGGGACAAGAATATAACTAAGGCTGGCAATTGGCACTGCCACGCTTAGGTCTATTTTTGTCAAAATCGTCGACCAAATAATAAATACTACAACTACTGTAAATAACCCTGCCCATAAAAACGGTGAGTATAAAATTGCTTTTAAAAAAACTAGCGCGCTAGCTAAGCCAGTGACCTGAAACCCGGATTGAGTTAAAACGCTTTTTTTAAAAAAGAAGTGCACAGCGGTCTCAAACACATCGCTGGCAATAAGCAATAACAATATCTTAAGCGTGATATTCTTCTTAAACATATAACTTATCTCTTGGCATCTTCATCAAAATTATCCGGCTTCAAAAACGGAATAAGCAATTTAAGCAGAAAATTAAAAAACACATTTTTATGCTTTAAATAAGCATAAAGGGTAATAAGTTTACCTCCCATCCTGATCTTTGGTGAATAATTAGACGCCCCCGGAACATAATGGTGCAGGCGATTTTCTATGCACCATTTAATATTATAAGCCCAGCTGACAAAATATAGATTGTAATAATTAGATATATCATAGTCGAAACCGATATATTTATCAATCAGTAAATCCGGATAAATGAGACAAAGATTAAAAGCCGCCAGTTTTCCGTCGACATAGTAAAGGAAAAAACGGGTGTGCGGATATAAATCACGGCTAACCTGAAGAAAAAATTTTCGGCTTAAGTGCTCAAATTTAAATACGCTTGCCCGATAGGTATTCTCATAAAGTTCAACTATCCGGTCAATCTGGCCTGCGGCATCCTGGACAACCTTGACTTCTATATTCGCCCGACTATAAGCCTGTTTTAGCTTCTTGTTTAAATTTTTACGCGTAGACTTACCCAGGCTTTGAAGGTATTTTTCAAACGAAGCAAAATTAAGCTCTATGGATACCGTAGGAAAGCTTTCTACCTTAGAGTATCCATACCGCCTCAAAGCACCTAAAAATGGTACATCCTGCTTTAAAAAATCTTTGAAAATCACCAGAGTCGAACCAGTTTTAACAGCTAAAGCATTTAAACCTTCTAATAATACCGAAACCAAATCAAAGCTGTTTTGATCATCCTTATTAATACCCAAAACCCCATGCTCTGCAAAAGGAGACCCGCAAAAAATAATTTTAAGGATTAGAAAGCGCGGGAATATCCGGCGGATAAGCTTAATCATTTTAGAAACCGGTCCCTCTAAAGAAATATCCAGATTAAAATCAGCGCTAAATAACGGGGCAATCAACACAATGCGGCTATCCCGATAAATAACCAAATAAAAAAACTTAAAACCCACAAGCTCGGAATTTTCTAAAGTCTTATAAAAAGCATAGCTCTCCGGGATATCTCCAAAAAGAGCATTCCAATCCTTCTTCCCAATCTTATTTATATTATTGAATATCTTATAGTTAATTTTTGGCATCAGAGTTAGCTTGAATTCTTAATCATTTTAACATAGAATAAATGAAATAAACAACGGGAAAGGAAAGAAAATTTGAGCATCATTAGAGAAATCCCACCGACCGCAGGTTGGCCGCTGACAATCAGAAGCCTAGTTGCTTCTCTATTTAAAAAACATTCCTCAGGATTACTGGAAGAAGACTTCAGAAAATACCTAGGCGCATCGGCCGCTTTACTCACCTATTCCGGAGACGGACTGCCCAAACAGCAGATTACTTGCGGAGAGAACAATAACTTTAAGTACAAATAGCTTTTTAAATGAAACTGATCTGGAAAACATAATCAGGAAACTCAAAAAAAATCTAGAAAGGTAAAATATGGTAATTTTTTCACTAAAAGAAGACGAACGTTTAATTACAAACATACCGGATACCAGCTTTTTCCTGCCGGGAGATAAGAATCTCTGCTTCCTAATTCATGGGCTCACCGGTACAGCCAAAGAGTTGGGCTCAATTGCCAAACACCTAAATAAACAGAGTTTTTCAGTAGCCAGCCCCTTAATGGCTAATCATAATAAATCTATCTCCTGCCTTAAGAGGACCTCTTGGCAAGAACATTACAACTCTATCCGTAAAGAGTTTGTTAAATATACTGCTGAATATGAAAATATTTTTGTCGCCGGACTTTCCTTTGGCGCCTTAATCGGCATTATGCTTGCCCAAGAATTCCCCGAAAAAGTAAAGGCGCTAAACTGCTTCTCCCCTACGCTGTTTTTTGACGGATGGAGTAAGGGTAGTAAACCTAAATCTAGAATTTTCCTACCCCTGGTTTATAGTACCCCGCTTAAATACTGGTTTTACTACAAAGAAGAGTATCCTTACGGAATTAAAAATGAACGCTTGAGGGCAAAAATAGAAAGTTTTTACAAAAAAGCCGAGCTTTTTGATTACAGCAAAGTTCATCTTTATGGCTACCCGGTAATTCCTGTAGCCTGTATGTATCAGAATCATCTTCTTGCAATAAAAGTAATGTCGATACTTAAAAATATAACAACTCCCATCCAGCTAATGCAGGCAAGAGAAGACGATGTAACCAGTCCCAAGAACTCTTATTATATCCTCGATCATGTTAGTTCACCGGAGAAAGAAATATTCTTTTTAGAGAATTCCTACCACATTATTACTGCAGATCAGGAAAGAGATAAGGTTGCAGAAAAGACCGCTTCTTTTTTCGAAAAATATAAAATTTAGGAGAGCACTTCCTGAAGAATTGCCAAGTTAGCCTGCTCATTCACTGAGCGAATTAAATCAACCGAACAGTTATGCGCGCTGAATTCTTTTGGATGGTCTATTCTAGAAACAAATGCTTTGATCTTATTTGAAACCTCAGGACTAGAGTAATCACCGGTAACATCCAAACCAATTATATCCAGATCCCTACGCATCAGCCTGAGCATCATCAATAGTTGATCCAAACTCAATAAACCCTGCTCCCAATTCGTAAGAGAAAACTCCTTCTTAAGACAATCTTTATCAATTGAAATATAGACTTTCCGGGTCGGCAAATTTTTAATCAGCTTGGAGGTAAAATCAGTTAGATTCTCTTTTTCCAGCTCTTGCCAGGTAATTTCATTTACCAGATAACCCCTTCTAGCATTAATTGAGCGGTTCTGCGGCAAGTTCCTCAGATAAACCCTGCTTGGTTTATGCCGGTAAGGATAGATTTCCAGGTGGTTATTCGCCAGAGCGCCTAAATTTGCTGTCTGTAAGGCAGGAAAGGATAAATCGTCTGAACCCGTTCCGATAAGTATGCATTGAGCAATATTTTTATTTTTCAACGCAGTAGCCACCCATGATCCGCAGCCAAAATGCGAGGGAAGAATATCCCAATCCGGATGAAAATCAAATACGATTAAGCTAACCGGCTCTGTAATCTGACTGATTAATATTTCGCTAAGATGGTGAAAGTCACCTGAACCTAAAAAGGTAGGATAATTTAGTTCTTTCAAAACCAAAGAATCTAGAATTTGCTTGCGCACTGCTTTTGACATATAAAGCCTGACGCAAGAAGCCAAAGCAGTAAAATCAATAATCTCTGCTGGATAGCGGCTAAACAGGTTGGACTGAGCAATAATGCTGTTATCGAAATTCAAAACGCGGATGCGTTTATCCAGCATAGGGAATCTTTAGGATTTCTTCAGGGCTCTTTTTAATGCCTCTCCAAAAAGCTCCACTCCTAAATCAATTTCTTCTTCGGTAATATAAAAAGAGGGCGCAATAGTAAAGACATTCTTATAATACCCGCCGACATCCAGAATTAAACCCCGGCGCTTCCCTCTGACATTTAAGGAGCCGCTTAAGCCCAGATTTACGATTCTATCCGTAAGCTCCTTATTCGGCGTATAGCCATCCTTCTCACATATTTCCATCCTCAAAGCCAAACCAATGCCATCCACATCCGCGATTTGCGGATATTTCTTCTGCAGCTTCTTAAGCTGCGAAATAAAATACCTGCCCTTCTTCGGAATAGAAATAGCAAAATCTGACTCTTCAATTAGCTTCACCACTTCAAGACCGACAGTAGTGCCTAAGGAATTTGAAGAGAACGTGGCATGGGTTGAACCCGGAGGGAAAACATCAGGAGAAATAAATTTCTCTTTAGCCCAAACTCCGCTTAAAGGATTTAATCCATTGGTCAGCGCTTTGCCAAAAACAATGATATCCGGGGTAATATTAAAATGCTCAATCGCCCAGAATTTACCCGTGCGGAAAAACCCCATCTGTATTTCATCATCGATCAGAAGAATCCCGTAACGGTCCAGTATATTTTTTAATTCTGAATAATACTCCTGAGGCGGAACAATATAACCGCCTGTACCCTGAACAGGCTCAACATAAAAAGCAGCAAACTCACACTTGTTATTTTTCTTGTTTACCACCGAATAATACTCGGTCTCAAACAACCTTTCAAATTGCTTCAGACAATATAAATCACAAAAATCTCTTTTCTTATCATACAGGCATCTGAAACAGTAAGGATAAGGCACAAACATCGCTCTGTCACCGAAATGACCGAAACGCTCACGATAGCGAAAGCTTGAGGTAATTGCTGATGCCCCCAGAGTCCTACCGTGATAACCGCCCATAAAAGCAAAAACCAAGCTCCTGCCGGAATAATTACGCACTAGCTTTAGCGAATCTTCAAGAGCACTGGCACCTCCAACATTAAAATGAACTCTGCCTTTCTCTTCAAAAGTACGCTGATTTCTCTGCGCCAACTTAGTAGATAATTGAATTTTTTCTTCATGTAAATATTGGCAGGCCAACTGCGGCAAAGTATCGATCTGTTTTTTCAATGCCTCATTCAAACGCTGATTTCCATAACCGAAATTAACCGCCGAATACCACATCTGTAAATCCAGATACTCCCTGCCTTGGTGATCATAAAGATAACTACCTGCGGAACTCTTAAAAATATTAAGTTTTTCGGCATAATGCACCGTATCCCCCCATGAACAATATTTAGCTTCCAGCTCCAACAGTTGGTCATGGGTAAAACTTTTTTTCCTTTTAGATATCCTAGTCAATTGTTTTAGCCTCATATTAATTTCCTTTTTAAATAAATAAAAACGTCTTTTAAGTTATTAAAAGCCATGTAATCTAATTTGCTTTCCTTAAGATGCCTGAGCAGATGATCCTTAGCAAATACAACCTGTGCGTATTTTGCCGGACAGGCATCTGATTCACCGTCTCCGACATAAATTATCATGGATCCCTTCGGTGATTTTGACAAGAGATTTTTTGTTTTACAATGCGCACAAAGCTGACAAGTTTGATCCTTAAACGGATAATCCGTAACCAATTTACCTTTAGAAAAACTTAAGTGATTAGCGTAAACTTTGAGCTTATTGATCCGGTTAATTTTTAGAACCCGGTTAAGTATATAATCATAGTTGTCACTTAAAACAAAACTTTTAATCTTTTTGGACTGCAAGAATTTATAAAGCGTTCTAAAATAAGGGTCCAATTTTATCTTAGGCAGATAAGCATCCAGAATTTTTTTATCCAAATTCATCCCTCTGATCTGACCTTCCAGGCAGGTCTTGGAGCCGATTCTGCCGCTTTTCCATCTTTTTTCCAGTTCCACCCAACGGTCATCCTTGGAAAAAAGTAAAAGCATATTATCAAACACGTCGCAAGTAGCAATCGTATTGTCAAAATCAAAAAAAACGATACACTGCTTAGGGTTAAGTTGACTATTTTTATCCAGCATAAGGAAAGTTGTAAAAATATACCCCTATTGCTTTATAGGGGTAGTTGTAAACTAAACCGAACCTATTAATTATTTTAAGGCTGACATCGTAAGCTGTCAATACTAATCTTTAAAGACCCCGGGCAAAGATGCCTGACAAAATAAACATTTATGCCCGGCAAGATGAGATTCAATGATATTAAATCCTTCTCTCTTGATAAGAACTCTGTGGCATTGGTGGCATAGGGTATCCTGTCCCCAACCATAGATATTTCCAGCATATACATAACGTAATCCGTGACTTTTACCTAAATCATAAGCTAGCTTAAGAGAATGCTCCGGAGTGCCAGGATAAGAACTAAACTTATAATCCGCATGAAAACAGGAAATATGCCAGGGCATATCCTTACTAATTCCTGCGATAAATTTTGCAATCCCGGACAACTCCTCCGGAGAATCATTTTCACCGGGAATAACTAAAGTCGTAACCTCAACCCAAACTCCGGCCTCATGCAATAGATGGATAGACTCAAGTACAGGCGCCAATTTTGCCGCACATATCCTTTGATAAGAACTTTCCTTAAAAAACTTTAGATCAACATTAGCCGCATTCAAATACGGCCTCAACATAGAGATTGCCTCTGCCGTTATATACCCGTTAGTAACAAATATATTGGCTAAACCTGCCAGCTTAGCTAATATCGCAACTTCTAAAGCAAACTCGAAAAAAATAGTCGGCTCGGTATAAGTGTAGGATATTGATTTACAATTATTTTGCAAAGCTTTATCTACAACTTTAGCTGCGCTAAAACTTTCTCCCGGCGGGCTCTCCTTAATAAAATTCAGCTGGGAGATCTGCCAATTCTGACAAAAACCGCACCTGAAATTGCATCCGGCGCCGGCAATAGAAAAACTTGATGTCCCGGGGAGAAAATGATAAAGCGGCTTTTTTTCAATCGGGTCAACATTAACTGCAACCAGCTTGCCATAATTATGGTTATAAAGAACCCCTTGGATATTCTGCCTTACCCCGCAAAAACCAAATTTACCTTCCTGAATTTTACAGCGATGCGCACAAAGCTGGCAATGTACCGATAGATTCTCTAGGCGAATGTAAAGAGAGGCTTCTTTCATGTTCAATAAATCAGCTACCCGGTAAAAAGCTCTTGGCTAATGCCATAAATCCTATACCCAATAGGAAAGCAAAAAAGGCAGCAGTAGAGCGCTTAAGATCGTTTTCTTTATGCAGCTCCGGAATAAGATCGCTGGTGGCGATATAAATAAAACCTCCGGCAGTAAAAGGAAGGATAAAATTCGAAAAGCTTTTACTCAGGTCACTTATCAAATACCCTGCAATCGCACCGATTACCGACATTAGCGCGGAAGCAAAATTGAATAACAGCGCCTTCCTCTTGGAGAAACCTCCATATACTAAAACAGCAAAATCACCTAACTCCTGAGGAATTTCATGTAATATAATCGCCAGAGTCGTAACGAACCCCAACTCCAGAGAAACCATAAAACTGACGGCAATCATCATCCCGTCGATAAAATTATGAAATCCGTCACCAACCAGATTCAGATAGGTAAAAGCGTGTGTTTTACAAACACCTTGCTCATGGCAATGCCGCCAGTGCAGATATCTTTCCATAAGAAAAAACATTATGATCCCCAGAATCAGGTAAGAAAATACGACGGTGCTTTTATTATTTTCGAGGCATTCAGGAAGGATATGCAAAAAAGCGCTCCCGAGGAGAGCGCCTGCGGAAAAACCAATCAAACAAAAAAGAAACTTATGCAGCAAATTATCCTTAAGTGCCAGGGTAATAATACCCACTAAGGATATAATGCTGACTAGAAATGTGCTGGCTAAGATCCAAAGTAAAACCATATACAGGAATTTAACCTAAATTAGGTTTTCTGCCTTTATTAGCTTTTTTGGAACGCCAGTTAAGCTTTCCTCTACGTTTTCTTTTTCCCATATCAATTTTTATAATAACTTAATGGTACATTCTGCCCGATATAGCGGGCTGCTTCAATTAAACAATCATGAATAACTTTACCCATCGGAGTTCTCGCATACTCACTTAAGCCGGCCTTAAAAGCTTTGTCGTGAGGAGTTTCTGTTTCTCTTCCGGGATTCTCTACGGCTTGACTCTGAATATCTCGGCTGCTGATTATCCTGGAACTAGCCCGGTCGATGATACGTAAATTCAATTGCATTGTTGCTTTATTTAAAGCTTCCCCTAATAAGCCGCCCATAAAACTGCTAGCGCTAGAGCCCCCGCCAGCTAACCCAAATTTACCTCCTGAGCTCTCCGGTATAAACTCAAAAACTGCGATACTGATAATTAACTCCGCTTCAAGCGGGCTAACGATCATAAACCGCTTGGTAGTATTTAAAACGCTAATAAAATATTCTTTCAGAGACAGGCCTCCTTGAGCATCAAGTCCGGAGGTCTTTAATTCAAAATCGCTAACGGCAATCTTGGCACAGGGACCGGCGTATGGGTTAAGCGGCTCCCCGGGTAAAGATTTGTCTAGTCCAGAATGAGGTTTTGTTGATAGACATCCTGCAAGAAACAATACCACAGCCAAACAGCTAAACAACTTAAAACTTTTTTTCATACACATTTTAATATATTACCGATCTGTCTGACTGTCAAGTGAAACCTAGTCGGACCCCGGTTCGAATATCTTCGCAAGCTCACCGATTGAAGAAATAATCTTAAAAGGGCTCTGTTTTTTAATCTCCAGGCTGCTACTTGAACCTCCGGTGACAATTACAGTTTTAACCCCTGCGCGCCTACCGGCCTGAGCATCAATAGTCATATCTCCGACATAAAGAACTTGAGGTTTTTTAACGGCAAGCCGTTTGATTATTCTATTTAAAATCAGCGGATGGGGCTTACCATATTTTAATTTATCGGAACAAAGCACATAATCGAATAAGGATACCAGGCGTAGATGTCTTAATAAAATAAGTGAAAATTTAGTCGGCCGGTTACTGGCCACGGCTAATTTATAACCTTTAGCTTTAAGCTGACGCAAAAGGCGCAGAACATCTGGATAAAGACGCGAATATTCAAGAAGGCTATGCTTATGATGGTTGCGATATAGCCCCAAGGCGCGCTTTAAATCATTAGCCGGGGTATACGGCTTAAGAAGATTGCTGTCTCCCCAGCCTACAGCGCCGCGGATAACCGCTGCGCTTTGCGATTTTAATCCCAACTTATGCATCACATAGTTAAAGCTGCTGTTTATCGCGCTGTAAGCATTTACTAATGTGCCGTCCAGATCAAAAATAACCAGTTTTACATTCTGCATAATAAAATTTTATATACAAAATTTAGGCAGGGCCTAAAGACCCTGCCTATTTAATAACCATCGATTAATAAATAATTATTGGACCTGATCCTCTGACTGAATTTCCGGCATTGGTGTTGGTTCCGGCTGCACAGGAGCTTCATTGACTAATACAGATGATTCACTAACCGTTCCGGATTCAACCGTTGATTGCACCGTTTCAGTAACCGCAGCTTTAACAGGAGCCAAAGTCTCCACAGGAACAACTTCCTGCGCTGATATATCGGCAACAGGCTGCTCAGCTGCCTCAGTCATTTTATTATCCTCGGCAACAGGTACAGCGGCAGTCGCTGAAGAGCTGGGCTTCTCAAAATTTATATTCTTGGCAACGCTCCTGCCATCAACTCCTGCCACATAATCTATGCTTAAAGTATCTTTGACTTTTATCTCATCGAAACTTCCGATATTTTCAAAATTAGTTTTCTCATCAACTGCCAAAACAAGATCCTTCTCCTGATCGGTTTCATAATCAAGATACTTTAAAGTAATTGTTTTTCCCTGGGCGTCTAAAGCGGTTACCTCTCCCCAAGCCCACTGCGTCTGGTTTATATTCTGCTCCGGCGCCGCAATAGGCTCTTCTGCAAAAACAGTTAATGTAGTAACTATACTTAGAATTATAAATCCGGCTAAAATTACCACCTTCTTGTAACTCATTTTAATCCTCCTTTTTGAAGATCAAGGGTCAAAGTATCATGAATTTTCTCATCTGTCAAGCTATCTATAGAACGGCAAAAAGATAAGTGCGGCCATAACAATCAGGGTGGTTGTTAAGCCTACAACCAGGCCGATCCGAAACCAGGCGAAGAAACTTATCTTGATACGTCTCTCCTTTTCAAGAATGCCGATAGCTACGATATTGGCGGTAGAACCAATCAAAGTAATATTTCCTCCCAGGCAACCGCC
>Ga0210019_1004641_pt1 | contig 11824 bp, 9 predicted proteins | sample CryGeyCG2114_020_2_FD_183969 | JGI IMG/M metagenome (GOLD analysis project Ga0210019, IMG submission 183969) | Groundwater microbial communities from aquifer - Crystal Geyser CG11_big_fil_rev_8/21/14_0.20 (SPAdes) (version 2) | ecosystem: Environmental > Aquatic > Deep subsurface > Groundwater ...
AGAGAAAATTTACCATTGGAGGATTATCGTACGGGTCAATGTATAAGCACTCTTTCAACGTCTAGAATTGATGTAACTTATGTTTGTTCTCCTAATTAATTGGAAAATAATGGGGTCAGCCACCATTTACTTATGTCAAAGTGACACCTTGACACAGGAGAGATTTTTCCTTTTTTCTCCCGCTATATACTATCTACTATCCCCTACATACTACCCCAATTAGATATACACAGTTATCGACTGAAAAAGGATTGTTGATTTTGTTGATTAGAATTAAAATGAAGTTAGAGGGAGGTGATCTTTATGTCTGGGATGTCAGCAGAAGAATTGAAAGTTTATCTGGAAAAACAAATAGCGGAAATGCAATCTCCCACTAATCGTTGGTTTGCGGGAGAAAAACTGGGGCATGATCCCAGTCCGAGTGAAGCTAGCCTTCATTTTGTTCAGTCCGGAGCGGCGACCACTTTTCGCCAAGATTACGAAACTAGGTTTCGGAACCAGAATCAAACTTCTAATTCTTCCTTGGTTTAATACCCGAATTTGTCGCCAGCGACAAATTCGGGTATTTTCAATCTTTTTTTGTTTTTTATTACTAGAGATCTTTGCTATAATTTAATTAAGATCCACCAAAATTTTTAACTATCACAATTTTGCAAAACAAAAATTGTGATGAGTAAAAACTTAAGTGGACAATAATTTTGTGAATAACGATTTTACTCAAATCAAAAATTTCCTCATCGATTCGCGTTTGGTCACTAAAGCTGTGGCTGAAGAAGCCGAGGCTTTAGCGGTGGAATCGGGGCGTTCCCTCGAAGATGTCTTAGTGTCTAAGGGAGCGATTTCGGAAGATGATTTCCGTCGAGTCAAATCTCATATTTTAGGCATTCCTTTTGTTGATTTACGAAAAGAAAAAGTAGCGAAAGATATTTTAAATTTAATTCCGGAACCAATTGCTCGCAAACACAACATTGTCGCTTATCGCCGGACCGAACAGGGTTTGGAAGTGGCGATGCTCGATCCCCTGGATTTAGAAGCGATTGATTTCGTTAAAAAATCTTTAGGGGTGAAAATTTTGCCTCGTTTGACCGATACCGAATCAATTCGGGGACTATTGATTCAATATCAAAAAAGTTTAAAAGCTGAATTTGGCGATATTATTCAACAAGAAACTAATATCTTAAAAAATTCAACTATTACTACCGATGAGGGTGAAGAAGCCTTAAAAAAATTAGCTGAAGACTTACCGGTCGTCCGAATTGTTGACTCACTTCTTGCTCACTCGATTTTACAAAAAGCCTCCGATATTCATATTGAACCCTATGAAAAAGAAGTGATTATTCGTTATCGGATTGATGGTTTACTCCATGATGCCATGGTTTTACCCAAAGAAGCTGGACCGGGGATTGTCGCCCGAATTAAAGTTTTAGCTAATTTGCGTTTAGATGAAAAACGCTTACCTCAAGATGGTCGTTTTAAAATTGATCGAGATGGCGCTCGAGTGGCTTTTCGCGTTTCCACTCTGCCAACCTATTTTGGTGAAAAAATTGTGATGCGTCTCTTGCCCGATGCCGTTCGGGGCTACACTTTGGAAGGTTTGGGTTTTCATGGGGAATGGTTGGAAATTTTACATCAAGCGATCAAGGTGACGACCGGAATGATTTTGGTCACTGGTCCCACTGGTTCGGGAAAAACAACTACCCTCTATACCTTACTCGATCTCTTAAATGAACCGGATGTCAATATCTCGACTATTGAAGATCCAATTGAATATCAAATTCCGCGGATCAATCAAACTCAAGTTAAAGCGGAAATTGGTCTGACTTTTTCGACTGGTCTCCGTTCTCTCGTTCGTCAAGATCCAGATATTGTGATGGTGGGGGAGATTCGCGATAAAGAAACCGCTGATTTAGCGATTAACGCCGCTTTGACTGGTCACTTAGTGCTGTCCACTCTCCATACTAATTCGGCGGCGGGCTCGATTCCTCGACTACTAGAGATGGGGACGGAAGCTTTTCTTCTTACTTCCACTTTGAATGTCATTGTTGCTCAACGCCTAGTCCGCCGTTTAACTGATAATCGGGAAGAATATTTTTTAACTAGTGCGGAAATAAAAAATTTGGGTGAAAAAATTCGTTTGAAACAGGTGTTGGAAGTTTTGAAAGCCGAAAAAATCATTGGTCCGAGTGTGACTTGGGAGAAAATTAAATTTTATCGTCCAACGGGTGATTTGGAAACTGCTTATCAAGGTCGGATCGGCATTCATGAAGTTTTAAAAATGTCACGTCCCATTCGAGAATTAATTACTAAGGGGGCGACTTCTGATCAGATTCGTGATCAGGCTTTAGAGGGAGGAATGATTACGATGGTGGAAGACGGGGTTATTAAAGCCGTGCAGGGCTTGACGACGATTGAGGAAGTACTCCGAGCGATCTCGGAGTAAATTAAAAATTAAAAATTTAAAATTAAAAATTGGAGATAAAAAATTGAAAGTTAAAAATTAAAAATTAAAAATTGGAGATTCAGATTTGGGGAATAAGTTAAAGATCAAAGATAAAAGATTTAAAATTAAAGATAAAAAATTTAAAATGGAAACAGGGATTAATAAACAGAAAAATGATTTTAAAACTAGGACTTATCTTTGGACCCTAGCCTTAGTTAAGCTGATTGAAAAAATGCCTAAAAGTGTTTTTGGGGAAGTAGTCAGTAAACAAGTTTTGCGAAGTGGTACGAGTATTATCGCTAATTACATTGAAGCTAAGGCGGCTAGCTCTAGAAAAGATTTTACTAATTTTTTTAATTATTCTTTAAAATCAGCTAATGAGTCAAAAGTTTGGTTAGCTTTGATTAGAGATACGACTAATAATCAAAAAATTAAAACCGAGGCAAAAAAATTATTAGGAGAATTGGAGGAAATTGCTAAAATATTAGGAGCTAGTCTGTTAAAATTAAGAGGCAGGAAATAATCTTAAATTTTTCATTTGTGTTTTTGATTTTAAATCTTTTATCTTTGATTTTTCATGAAATTTCAATTTAAAGCCAAAAATTTAACCGGGCAGGAATTAGATGGCAATCGGGAAGCGATTGATCGTTTGAGTTTGGCTCGAAGTTTGCGAGCGGAAGGTTGGACGCTGATTGTGGCGGAAGAAATAAAATCGGAACTAACTAAAACCAAATATTTAACTAAATTGTTTGCCCAGACTAAGCAGGGTCGAATTTCTTTAAAAGAAAAAATTCTGTTTGTTAATAATCTGGGAGCGATGATTGAAGCGGGTTTACCCCTCGTCCGAGCTTTAACGGTGATTGATCGCCAAACTAAAAATAAGCGAGTGAAAATTGTAGTGAAAGCAATTGTGGAAAAAGTGGATCATGGTTCGAGTTTGAGCCTGGCTCTAGCTAGTTTTCCGACTGTTTTTCCGGAAATTTTTATTGCCATGATTGGGGTGGCTGAAGAATCGGGTCGTTTACCAGAAACTTTGAAATTACTAGGAGAACAATTAAGTAAAAGTTATGATTTACGTCGAAAAATTATTGGCGCGATGATTTATCCGGCCATTATTATTTTGGCGATTGGGACGGTCGGAGTCTTGATGTTGATTTTTCTGATTCCAACTTTGGCGATAACTTTCCGAGAATTAAATGTTCCCTTACCACTTTCAACTCGTTTTGTTATTGCTTCTAGTGATTTTATTTCCAATAATTTAATTTTATGTTTCGTTTTTGTCCTGGCTTTGATTAGTGGTTTTTATTATGCCAGTCGAACTGTCTTGGGTCATAAACTGATCAATCGAAGCGTCTTATTTTTACCAGTAGTTGGTACTTTGAGTCGTCAATTTAATTCCGCCGCTATTATGAGGACTCTGTCTTCTCTGATTAGTTCTGGCGTGTCTATGGTAGAGAGTCTGCGAATTACCCGCAAAACAGTTAATAATAATTATTATCAAACTTTTTTAGCCAAAGCGATGACTCAAGTCCAGCAGGGTTTACCGCTGGGCTCGGTTTTTGAAGATCGACCTGATCTTTTTCCGACCTTGGCTATCGAGATGGCTCAAGTGGGAGAGGAAACTGGTAAATTGCCAGAAATGCTTTTACGAGGCGCTTTATTTTTTGAAGCCGAGGTTGATCAAGCGACTAAAAATTTATCGACCATTATTGAACCGGTCTTGATGATTGTGATTGGAATTGCGGTTGGCTTTTTTGCCGTTTCGATGTTGGGACCAATGTACTCTTTGAGTGGAGCAATTAACTAGTAGTTTATTAGTTTTAAAGTTTATTAGTTTTTAAGTTTGTATTCAACTTGATAATTTGCAGACTTAAAAACTAAATGAATATTAGACCTTGTAATTAATGTTATTTCAATCTAAAAATAAAAAATCTAATCTTGGCTTGACTCTCATTGAGGTCGTTATTGCCATAGCTATTTTTTTGATGATCGGGGTGGCGATTTATAACGCTTATGTTGGTATGTTTAAAATGATTACCGGGGCTCGGGTTCAATTGATTGCCACCGCTTTGGCTAACGAACAAATGGAAATTATTCGCAATATGCCTTACCAAGATGTTGGTTTGCAAGATGGTGTGCCAGCCGGAGCGTTGTCTCGATTTCAAACTTTAACTCGTGATGGAGTTAGTTTTTCTGTTCGTTTGAGTATTAGTGATATCGATAATCCCTTTGATGGCCAGATTGGCAGTACTACTTATCCAGATTTAGCGCCTAATGATTATAAATTAGTCGAAGCCGAGATCTCTTGTCCGACTTGTCAAAATTTACAACCTTTTACCATTTCCACTTATGTGGCGCCGAAAAATTTAGAAAATAATAGTGGTAATGGGGCTTTGTTTGTCCAAGTTTTAGACGCTAATGGCGCGCCAGTAACCCTAGCCGATGTTAATATTGTTTTAGCTAGTTCAACAAATCCGGTGAATATTAATGAACGAACTAATCAAAGTGGTTTTTTCCAATTAGTTAATACTTATCCAGCTAATCTCGCTTATCAAATTATCGTTTCTAAGACTGGGTATTCTAGTGAACGGACTTATGCTTCAGGGGAAGCGGGGATTGCTAATCCGGTCAAATTAAATGCGACCGTGGTGGCTGGCCAGGTGACCCAATTAAGTTTCGGCATTGATCGTTTGGCCAATTTAGAGTTGAAAACGATGACTAAAACTTGCACTCCGATTGCCTCGGTACCGATTACTTGGCAGGGAACAAAATTATTAGGGACCAATCCTAATGTTTTGAAAGTTGATCAAACTTTAAGTACTGATGCCGGTGGAAAATTAATCCTTAATAATATTGAATGGGATACTTATCGTTTTAGTGCTAGTTTATCAGGCTATGCTTTAGTTGGTTCGCTTCCACTTCAATCTTTAAATATCGCTCCAGCCTCTAATAATGATATTAAAATCGTTTTAGCTCCGAGTACGGGTCGAGGTCTATTAGTTTCAGTGCGCGATGGAGCCAGTAGTTTACCTCTTTCCGATGCCACTGTTTCGATTTCTGGACCGAGCCCGAGTCAAAGTTTAATCACTAATCAAGGTTTTTGGGTCCAGTCAGATTGGTCGGCCGGAGCGGGTCAAACTTATTGGTCGGCGCTTGATAAATTTGCGACGACTGATGGCAATATTGATTATGCTAGCACCACTGGTCAACTTAGTTTAGTTAAGACGGGGGCCACTTATGTCAGTAGTGGTTATTTGGAATCATCAATTTTTGATACTGGTTCGGCTACTACTTCTTATATTCAATTAGCTATCTCGCCTTCGACTCAAGCTAGCACTACTGGGGCGGGCAGTGTTCGACTGCAACTAGCTTCTAGTAATGATCAGGCCACTACTACCTGGAATTACACTGGACCAGATGGGACTGATCAAACTTTTTATAACGCTACTTCGACTACGATTAATGCGGTAGTTAACAATAATCGTTATTTACGTTATAAACTTTATCTCCAAACTGCCGATTTAAATGTTTCGCCAACCATTTCCGATATTTCCCTGACTTATAGTTCGGAGTGTCTACCTTTTGGTCAAGTTTTTTTTGATAATTTAAATAATGGTACTTATACCGTGACCGTTAGTCATGATGCTTATCAAGATTTTGGAACAACCTTTAATGTCAATGATACTTGGCAATTTTTAGAAATTCCCCTTAATGCTCTCTAAATAATGACTAAACTTAATTATCAATCTGGCTTTACCTTACTGGAAATTCTGGTCGTGGTCGGAATCGTGGTGATTATTAGTGTGCCTTTATCACAATTTCAAAAAGATGTTTTTGTCCAAAATAATTTAGTCCAATCAGGCGTTTTGGCGGAAGAGGGCGCGCGATCAGTTTTACGGCAATTTACCAGTGAATTGCGAAGCGCTGCTCCGGCTAATACCGGGGCCTATCTCTTAGCAAGTGCTGGTACTAGTACCCTGACTTTTTACAGTGATACTAATGGTGATGGCTTGCGAGAGCGGATTCGTTATTTTTTAGCCGGAACAAGTTTGAAAAAAGGCGTGATCGCTCCGACTGGTTCACCAGCCACTTATGTTTCAAACAATGAAAAGATTAGCACTTTAACTGATAATGTTATTAATAGTACTTCGACCGATGTTTTTTCTTATTACAATGAAAATTTTAATGGCACGGGTACGCCCTTAGCTCAACCAGTTGATATTTCCTTGATTCGTTTAGTCAAAATTAATCTAGGTATTGATCCGAACCCTAATCGTCCTTTAGCGCCGATTTGGCTGACTTCTTTGGTGATGATTAGAAATTTGAAGGGCAACCTTTGACAAATTTAAAATTAAAAATTAAAAATTAAAAATTAATTGCAAGAAAAAATTAAAAATTAAAAATTAAAGATACAAAATACAAAATCAAAATTTAAAATTAAAAATGTAAAATTAAAGATACAAAATACAAAATACAAAATACAAAATCAAAGTTAAAAGTGAAAATTAAATGCGAGAAAAAATTAAAAATTTAAATCAAGAGAAAAAAGGGGACATTCCATCTGGGTTTTTTCTTCGCTCTAGTCGCAACAACCAAGCTGGTTATCTATTGGTTTCGGTTTTAGTTTTTGGTTCAATTGGAGTAATGATGTTGTCGGCTGTGATTGGCTGGCTCGCCACTTCTTGGAAAGTGACTCGTCAATTAACTAACCGTGAACAAGCTTTGCAGATAGCCGAAGCGGGCGTTGATTATTATCGTTGGCATTTGGCTCATGCTAAGCAAGATTTCCAAGATGGTACCGCTACTTCTGGTCCTTATATTCATCAGTTTTATAATTCTGTCGGTCAAAACATTGGTTATTATCAATTGAGTATTACACCGCCAATTGTTGGTTCAACTATTGTGACGCTAGTTTCTCGGGGTTATGTAGCTTCCACGAGTCTTAATCGAGCGATTGAAGTTAAATTTGCCATTCCTTCTTTAGCTAAATACGCAGTGGCGGCTAATGATAATATGCGTTTTGGTTCTGGGACACTCACAGTGGGACCAATTCATGCTAATGGTGGAATTCATTTCGATGGTTTAGCCGAAAATTTAGTTACTAGTGCTAAAGATAAATACATTGATCCTGATTATTGGGGATCTTATCAATTTGGAGTTTACACCAAATTAGCACCGGCTGATCCTAATCCACCTAGTCCAGTCCCGAGTCGAACTGATGTTTTTGTCTCTGGTCGACAATTTCCGGTCCCGGCTTTAGATTTTTCTGGTTTTACGGCTGATTTAGCTCAAATCAAGACTGATGCTCAGTCAGCGGGGCGCTATTTCGGCTCCTCGGGTTCTGGTAATTATGGCTATAATCTTGTTTTAAAAACAAATAATACTTTTGATCTTTATAAGGTTAGTTCTCTCCAATCACCAAATAAAAATTGTGATTCAGCTAATCAAAGTGGTTGGGGCACTTGGTCAATTAAAAACCAGATTTTCGTCGCTAATTATAGTTTTCCAGCTAATGGTTTAATTTTCTTAGAAGATCACGCTTGGGTGGAAGGACAAATTAATCAGGCTCGTTTGACGATTGCGGTGGGTGCTTTTCCAGAGAGCAGTAATACTTATAAAAGTATTACTATTAATAAAGATGTTTTCTATACTAATTATGATGGTCGAGATGTTCTCGCTTTAATTGCTCAAAATAATGTTAATGTTGGGCAATTAAGTAATAATGTTTTAGAAATTGATGCCTCTTTGGTAGCGAAAAATGGTCGAGTCGGACGTTATTATTATGAATCAGCTTGTACTAGTTCTAGTCGGAGCACTTTAAATCTCTATGGGATGATCGCCACCAATTTGCGTTATGGTTTTGCTTACACTAATGGCACTGGTTATAGCACTCGCAACCTGACTTATGATGGCAATTTACTTTATGGTCCGCCTCCTTCTTTTCCTTTGACCGCCGATAATTACACCGTCATTTCTTGGCGGGAGATACCTTAAAAATTTAAAATTAAAAATTAAAAATTAAAAATTACAGATTAGAATTCAAAATTACCTGATTTTTTAGTTGTTATTTTACAGTTTGATTTTTGCATTTTACATTCTTTCCGCCACTATAATTTAAAATGCAAAATTAAAAATTGGGGATTAGAATTTAAAATTAACCGATTTTTTTAATTGTTATTTTACAGTTTGATTTCCCCATTTTACCTAGGATTCTCCTAGGTAAAATGGGGTGTATTCGTTTAAAGCTAATTTTGTAGTAAACCCGGTAGTAGATTTTGGCGTTTAAGTTATCTTTAAGTTTTTTGAGGAGTGGCGCCAAAATTCACTACGGGGTAAAATGAAAGAATGAAAAAACTAATTGTTGGTAACTGGAAACTTAATCCGACTAATTTAGCTGAAGCTAAGAAGATTCAGACTAAGATTCGGCAAAAAGTGACTGGTTTAAGAAATGTTAAAGTTGTGATTTGCCCGCCGACTGCTTATTTATCGGCTCTATCTTTAGGTCGGAGTAATTCCATTTTTAGTCTCGGGGCGCAAGAGGTATTTTGGAAAGAAGCCGGGCCTTACACTGGGCAAACCTCACCCTTAATTTTAAAAGATCTAAATGTGTCTTTTGTTATTATTGGTCACTCTGAACAGCGTGATTTGGGTGAAAATGATGAACAAATTAATTTAAAGTTACGAGCAGTTTTGGATTATGGTTTACGGCCGATCTTATGTATTGGTGAAAAAGAGCGTGATGATAGTGGTTATTATTTAGCTCAAATTAAACGACAGTTAGAAGATGGCTTGGAAAAAGTATCTAAAAAAATGGTTAAACAATTAATAATTGCTTACGAGCCAGTGTGGGCGATTGGCCAAGATCAAAGAAGAGTGGAAATACCAACCAGTTTTCTCCAACACGCTTTATTTATTCGTAAAACCTTGAGTAGTCTTTTTGGTCCTGCAGAGGCTCAAAAAATTCCGATTTTATATGGCGGTTCAGTAACAATCAAAAACGCTGAAGGTTTTTTGATTCAAGGTCAAGCGGACGGCCTCTTAGTTGGTCGAGAATCTTTAATTATTCCTAATTTTGTGGCTTTAGCTAAATTAGCCAACCAAATTAAATAATTATGAAATATTTAACGACTCTGACTAAAAAAGATTTAATTGGTAAAAGAGTTTTAGTGCGAGTGGATTACAATGTGCCGATTCGAAAAAATAAAGTGACCGAAGCTTTTCGGATTGACGAAAGTTTAGCGACCATTAAATTTTTATTGAAAAATGGCGCCCGAGTCATTCTTATTTCTCATTTAGGTTCTGATGGTAAAGCGAGCTTAGCGCCAGTGGCCAAATATCTAGCGACTAAAAAATTACCAGTTAAATTACTAAAAGATTTTAAGGCGGTTCAAAAATCGACTAGCCCACTTATTTTACTGGAAAATATTCGTCGTTTTGAAGGTGAATTAAATAATAGTCCGATTTTAGCTAAGCAATTAGCTTCTTTAGCTGATCTATTTGTTAATGATGCTTTTTCGGTTTCTCATCGTTTGCAAGCTTCTGTCGTTGGAGTGCCAAAATTTTTACCTAGTTTTGTCGGTCTGGCTCTAGAGCGAGAAGTTGATGAGCTGGTTTCTTTAGTCAAACCGGCTGGACCTTTAGTGTTAGTGATTGGGGGAGTAAAATTTTCGACTAAATTACCATTATTGCAAAAATTTTTAAATAAAGCGGAATTTATTTGTGTTGGTGGAGCCTTGGCGAATACTTTGTTGTCGGCTCGGGGGATTGCGATTGGGATATCGGTGACCGAAAAATTAACTCCTAATTTAATTAAATTGGCCAAAAATCGCAAAATTATTTTACCGATTGATGCAGTTGTCCAGACTGGTAAAAAAATCGCTGTCAAAAATATTAATTATTTAAATCCTAATGACAAAATTGTTGATATTGGTCCGATGACGGTCAAACTTTTTACGGCCGAGTTATTAGATACTAGAATTATTTTATGGAACGGTCCGCTCGGTCTAACTAATAATGGTTTTTCGGCAGGGACGATTGGCTTAGCGAAAGCATTACCTAAAAAATCTTTCTCAGTTTTAGGGGGCGGTGATTCTCTAGCCGTTCTTCGTCAAGCTAAATTGTTAACTAAATTTTCTTTTGTTTCGACTGGTGGTGGAGCCTTACTTGATTATCTAGTTCACGGGACCTTACCAGGCTTAAAAGCTCTAAGATAGAGTTTAAGGGGGCTATCAAAAAGATTGTGTTATAATCCCTGTGATGACTAAAACTTGGTCTAAAATCAAAATTGCTGACAACTTAGGGCTTAAAAAATCTTTTAAGGATTATCCGGCAATCCTTCAAACTTTATTATTGAGACGAGGTTTGATCACTAAAAAATCAGCTGAACAATTTTTGAAGCCGAATTATGAACGTGATCTTCATGATCCTTTTTTGTTGGCCGATATGAATCTGGCTGTGGAAAGAATTCTCTTGGCGATTAGTCGGCAAGAGAAAATTGTTATTTTTGGTGATTATGATGCTGATGGGGTTCCTGGTTCAGCTGTTTTAGCAACTTTTTTTAGAAAAATTGCTTTTACTAATTATGAAGTTTATATTCCTGATCGTCACAATGAAACTTATGGTCTAAATGAAGAGGCGATTCGTAAATTGGCCGAAGGGGGAGTGAAATTAATTATTACGGTCGATTGCGGTATTACTGATGTGGCGGAAGTCGCTTTGGCGGATCGTTTAGGTATTGAGGTGATTATTACTGACCACCATTTGATACCAGAAAAAATGCCTCAAGCTCTAGCGGTCCTTGATGCTAAACGAGCTGATGATCAATACCCATTTAAAATGTTAGCAGGTGGAGCCGTGGCTTTTAAATTGGTTCAGGCTTTATTGAAAAAGGGTCAATTTGATATAGCTGAAGGCTGGGAAAAATGGCTTCTTGATTTGGTGGCCATTTCGACCATCACTGATATGGTGCCTCTCGTGGGTGAAAATCGGACCCTCGCTTTTTATGGTTTGAAAGTTTTGCGTCAGACTCGTCGCTTGGGTTTAATTGCTTTATTTTCGGTCGCTAAAGTAAATCTATTAGAAACGACCGAAGATGATATTGGTTTTATGATTGGTCCGCGGATTAATTCGGCCAGTCGTATGTCACACGCTTCAGAAGCTTATGAATTGTTGATGACCGAAGACCCAGCTTTGGCTCGAACTCTCTCTGATCATTTGGAAAAGAAAAATAAAGACCGTCGAGCTTTAGTCGAGCGGATTATTCAAGAAGTGGATAATGAATATTCTGGTCGAGAATTACCAGCGATTATTGTCGCCGGTAATCCGGGTTGGAGCTTGGGGGTGCTAGGTTTGAGTGCCTCTCGTTTAGTGGAAAAATATGCTCGA
>Ga0210019_1004645_pt1 | contig 11818 bp, 9 predicted proteins | sample CryGeyCG2114_020_2_FD_183969 | JGI IMG/M metagenome (GOLD analysis project Ga0210019, IMG submission 183969) | Groundwater microbial communities from aquifer - Crystal Geyser CG11_big_fil_rev_8/21/14_0.20 (SPAdes) (version 2) | ecosystem: Environmental > Aquatic > Deep subsurface > Groundwater ...
GACCATATCTCTTTGGTAAAAGATATGGTCTATGAGAAAGATTTTTAAGAAAATTTCCATTTTTCTTTTTCCTCTCTTTTTCCTTTTACTAACAAAAAAGGAAGAAAAAGGAAGAAAAAAATAAAAATAAAAAGAAAAATTTTAAAAAATTTCATTCTATCCTCCTTATCAAAAAAGTTAAAATTAATTTCTATATTTAGAATACAGTTAAATCTTTATTTGTCAAGATTTGTCAAGAATTCTTTCTATCTTTATCTTATTTATTTTATCAGGAAATGTTCTTTTCCAAAATGGACGCAATGTAATTTCCGCCTCTTCTATGCTTGGATAACCGGAACGAATTGTTTGAAACGCCGCCTTTGACCTTCCGGCAAGGTCTTGTTTTAATCTTTCTTCATCAAATATCCATACAATATTAACATTGCCCTTTACAGTGAATTCAAACTCTTTATCTTCCCACGGCTTGCTTTGTTCTTTACTCAAAATAGCAAATGCAAGCGATGTTATATCGGAGATTTCAACCGGATTGTCATCAAAAATTGCAAATGTATTTTCCGCAATATATTTTGCAAATTTATTCTTATCAAAAAGAACACCGTATAATATCGCTTTTTCTTTCACTTCAACTTTATCACCGCTTTCTGCCGCCTGTTCTGATTCAAACTCCACAAACACTGTGTCTTCAAACAGATAGAATCTGTCTGGTTTTTGAGAAAAAGCTTCATTTAATAATTGCGTTCGCAGTTCCGAGTGTATTTCATTTTTGGCGTTTTCAACATCTTTCGGGTCTGCCGTAAGCTTCTCGCCGACAAAACCTCCCGTCATAGGTGTTTTTGAGCGTGCGTAAAATTTATCAAATTGCGGAGAACCCTTAAATCCCGGTATAGTAAAATCTGTTAATCCTATGTTAAACTTTTCACCTGCTTCGTCCGCATATACCATAACTTCTATGCTTCCCGGAACAACCTCTCCATTTTCTTTCTTTTGACCGGGAACTACAATTGATTTATTTATTCTATATATAAGTCCGTCAGGCGTTTCAAAACGAGTGTTTATTATAAGCCGTTGATTTGCCAAACTAAAATTATTAAATATCATTATCTTACCGGAAGCTTTTTCTTCAATTTGTTCTTTTTTAATAGCTGAAACTTTTTTTGAGCCAGTTTTTTCAATTGTCATAATCTCATACGGAAGCTCGTTGGAATCAGCTTCCATAGCCGCCACAAAACGCGCGTCAACAAAAGTTTTATTTTGTTTTGGCGTAATGCTTATTTTTGCGCCGGAAAAAAGAAAAGAAAATACAAATGTAAACACAATAAGCGCGATAATTATTATAAACCATATAATAAATCGCGATGAATTGCTTTTTTTTATATTGTTATTATATACATTATATTCAAAATCTTCTCCGGATGATTTTTTAATCGGTCTTTGCGGCTTGATATGAGAATTTTGTATATTTCTTATTGACCTCTTTTTAGGAGGAATTATGTCATTGAATGAAGAATTTTCCATAATAAATAAATTGTAAATTAGATTTCCTATAATTATACATCATATAAATTATATCTGCCAAATAATATATCGTATAACTAAATCTTTCTCGCAAATAACGCTTCAATAGCAAGAAAAGGGTCGCATTCTTTTTCGTCTTTGTTTTTAGTATAACAATATTTTTTAAATATTCCACCTCTTAATTCAACTACTGTGAATTGCTGTTGAGTAAGCGTATGCGAGCTAAATTCGTCATTCTTGATAATATCAATAAACCAGCTTGCCACATCTGTATCAATTAAAAGAAAAATCGTCTTTGGTAAAAATAATTTTTCCGTAAAATCCGATAATGTTTTTCTAAATGAATACAGCCACTCTTCTTTTATGGCGATAAGAGCTTTTTTTATTTCTGAATATTTAGCGCTTGAACTTTTTCGTTCAAAGAAAAGCCGAATGAGAGAGTGCGCTTCTTCAGGCGTGATATTTAGAGCTTCGGCTGTTTTTCTTATTAAAAAATTGCTCCCGAGAGGAAATGTTGATGTTTTAACAATAGCATCGTCTCTGATGAGCATTATGTCCGACACTTCTCCGCTTATATCCATAAGTAAAAAATCTTTTTCCGCGCTAAAAATATCACGCGTTACCAAAAACGAAGCGAGGGCAAAAGAATTATATGATATATTATCCGTGTTAAACGCTTTTTCTATAATATCTTTTACCTTTTCTCGTATTTCGTTAGAAATCATACTCATAAAAAGCGTAATGTCCACACGACTTGTTTCTTTGCCATACGGCTTATTTGTATTATATCCATTAAGCAATACTTGTATGGTATTTTTTTCCATTAAAACAGGGTCGGAAATATTATTTTGATTAAGTTTATTTTGCAATGACTTTTTAAGTTCTTCTTCTGAATCTTTAATATTGTCTGAAATAAATCGCTCTGATACAATAAAAGATTTTTCTTTTATAAATTTTAGCGCGCTTATATCATAAACACACCACAATGATGAGAATACGCAAAATATATCTTTTAGTTCAAAATTATTTTCTAAAAAAAATCGTAATCTATTTTGTTCTATATTTTCGGCGGCAATTTTTAGAGATGTTAACATAGCCAAAAAAAGACGCTCATAGTTTAAATATTTGTGAGAATTTATAGATATTCGCGTTTGATATATGATTTCAATCGCGTCGTTTTTTTCAGAAGCGATTGCGATTGCCCCGCCGATACTGGCGCTTCCTATATCAAAGACAATAAATGGAAACTGTTTATTCGCTTTTTTTGCAAAAAACATAAAATTTATGAATTGTCAGAGTATTCTCACTTTACTACAAGAATGAAAAAGTATGAGCAACACTGCGATTCTTATAGCTAATTATATGCAAACAAGATATTATATGCAACACTTTTTCTTACTATAAGTATCGTTATTTTTCTTTTGATTCCGACAAAATAATATTATCAAACAATTATTTCTTTCGGTAAGTCCTCATTAAAGTTAAAAATTGGCGATTAGATTTATTCCAACACGGCTTTTATTCTTCTTATGCCTGATGAAACCGACTCTTCCTTTTTTATTTTGAAGTATCCGAGCTCGGCGGTATTTCTAATATGAGGACCTCCGCAAAGTTCAATGCTATAATTCCCTATTCTATAAACTGTAACGATATCTCCATATTTATCTTCAAACTCTCCGACTATATTTTGTTTTTTAGCTTCTTCAATTGGCATTTCTTCTTTTGTTACATCAATGGCTGATTTTATTTTTTCATTTATTAAATCTTCCACCTTTTGTTTTTGCTCATCCGTCATTTTTTTTTCCCAAGAAAAATCAAGTCGCAACCGCTCTTGCGTGATGTTGCTTCCCTTCTGTCTCACGCCCTCACCGAGCGTATCTTTAAGAGCGCGCAAAAGCAAATGTGTCGCTGTGTGATATTTAACAGACATCTCTCCCGCATCTATCAGACCTCCTTTGAATTTTTGTTCCGCTCCAATTCGCGACAATTCTTTATGCTCTTTCATTTTTTTATCAAATTCATTCTTATCAACAGATAAATTTTTTTCTTCAGCCAGCTCAATAGTCATCTCAATCGGAAATCCATATGTCGTAAATAATATAAAAGCGTTATCGCCTGATATATTTTCTTTTCCGCTTATTTTTTCAAATTCTATTAAACCTTTTTTAATGGTCTTTCTAAATTTTTTTTCTTCTTTATTTATTTCTTCAACAATTTTTTCTTTATTCTCATTCAATTTCGGATATATTTTATTATATTGGCTAATCGCTATCTTTGATATATCACTTAAATGCCCCTGTGAAATATCAAGTTTATCCGAGAAACGAATTGCTCTTCTTATAAGCCGCCTCAAAATATATCCTTGTTTAGTATTAGAGGGCGTAATGCCTGATGCGATTATAAAAACAGACGCGCGAATATGGTCGGTGATTATTCTAAATTCTTTTTTATTATCAGCATATATTCTGCCACTTATTTCTTCTATTTTTTTTATAATAGACGAGATTATATCAATATTAAAAATATCATTGTCGTCATTTGACGCCGCCGTAATCCTTTCAAGCCCTCCTCCAAAATCAACATTTTTCGCCGGCAAACGGCCGAAACTCCCGTCTTTCTGTTTTATGTATTCCATAAATACAGAATTGCCTATTTCCATAAATCGTCCGCATTCGCAATTCGGATGACAGTGTTCTCCAAATTTTTTATTATGTATATATTCACCAAAGTCGTAAAATACTTCGCTGTCAGGCCCGCCGGGCTCATCTTGCGGCATTTTATCAGGCGCGCCATTTCTGCTCCACCAATTATATTTCGCGTCATAATAAAAAATTCTGCCTCCGCGCATACCTATTTTACCGCCATTTTCTTCATTTAAAATTTCTTGGTCTTTTATTTTAATATCTTTTTTTTCAAAAATATTTTTCCATATTTTTACGGATTCAATGTCGCGTGGTATTCCGCTTTTTTTATCTCCGGCAAAGACGGTTATATATAATTTTTCAGGATTAAGTTTGACTTCATTAGTTAAAAATTCAAAAAGCCATTCAATTTGTTCTTTTTTGAAATAATCGCCGAAAGACCAATTGCCGAGCATCTCAAAAAAAGTAGTGTGTCTATTGTCTCCTATTTCTTCTATATCTTCAGCGCGAAAACATTTTTGAGAGTTTGCAAGCCGTGCTCCGCCCATATGCTTCTTTCCTAAAAAATACGGTAAAAGTGGCTGCATACCCGAACTTGTAAAAAGAGTTGAAGGGTCGTCTTTTAAAATTAAAGGCGCTGATTCAATTATTATATGCTTGCGTTTTTCAAAAAAACGCAAATATTTGCTTCTGACTTCGTCTATTTTCATATTTTAATTTCGTATTCCGCGATATTTTAAGAGAAATATCCATTGGCATATAGCTGAAAAAAATAACCGAGCGTTATAAATAATATACCGCAAATAGCAAGCCATTTTTCGCGCTTCATCGCGCCAATCACATCGTCATCAATTTTATGCTCTTTCACCATATGCCTGTGCACATTAAGCACGGTAAGGCCGATTAATATCTCCCCCGTCGCGCTTAATGTAATTCCTATAAATAATAAATCCATATTTGATTAAATTAATTTAATTATTACTTTATTTTACGCTGTATTTTAAGCCGAGTAAACTTTTTCAAGTTTATTTATATCTTTTTCTATGCTAATTAAACCTTCTTTGAAAAAATTATGTCTTGCTGTGTCTATGCCAATGTCTTTAAAAATATCATCTGGACTTTTACTTCCGCCTGCCGATAAAAATTTTTTTATTTGTTTGCCAAAATTATTATTTTTTTTAAATCTATCATACATAATCTTACTGATAATTTGTCCGTAAGCGTATGTGTATACATAAAAAAAATTTCTAATATGCGACCATCTTATAAAAAAATATCCATCCAATTCTTTTAACTTAAACGCCGGTCCTAAATACATTTTCATATGTTTATTAAGCATACTTCCTATCTCTTCGGATGATAACGCTCCTTTTTGTCTAATGCTGTTGTGCAGTTCAATTTCAAAATTAAATTCGGCAATCTGTCTGAATATCGTATCTATATCCCCTTGTATTTTATCATGAAGCGCGACAATTTTCTCTTTATTATTTAATTTTTCAAATATTGCGTCAAATACGGCTTGCTCAAAAAAAGTGCTTGCCGTCTCTGCCGCTGATATGCTGTAATGGGTATATATTTCTATTTGATTCTTTTTGCTTAATTCAGAATGTATGGCGTGCCCCATCTCATGCGCGAATGTCATAAGCGATTTGAAATCATCGGTCTGATTAAGAAGAACCATTGTCGGAGTGTTCACGCTTGATGACGCGTAAGCTCCATCTGATTTGCCAATTTTTGGATATGCATCAATCTGCCCTTTTTTAAGCATATTATCTAATATATCAGCGTATTCTTTATCTATACTTTTAAATATCGATTTTAATATTTCATACGCTTCTTTGAAAGATATTTTTTTTGTCGTCTTTCCTATTCTCGCGCCCCTATCGGCATATCGCATATAATCCAATTTAAGAATCTTTTTTTTCAAATTATAGAAACGATTGCTAATATAAAAATGTTTAGTAACGATATTCGCAAAATCTAATATGCTTTTTTCATTATTTTCATATCCTAATATTGTGGCGCTATACGGATTTTTGAAACCGCGAAGCTCGTCGTCTATTTTTTTATTCAAGACGATGGCATTTATCTCGCTTTCAGCAAAACTGCTTATCTCTTTGATTTTTTCTAAAACTTTATCTTGCAAAGCGCGTCTCTCTATTGTGTTAAGTCCGCTTACTTTATTTTGAGCTTCTCCGATGGATATTTCTTTTCCTCTAAATTTCACATTTTGTTTGCTAAGAGTTCTTTGAACACCGCTAACCCACATACTATGACTTGGCATATTTTTGAGATTAATAATTTTTTCTTCTTTTTCCGCAAGGTCATATTTACTCATTTCAAAAATTTTTTCTAAAAAATAATTGTATTTTCGCAATTTTTTGCCGGAAAGAAATTTTTTCTGAAATTTTTTTTCAATTTTGCCTATCTTCAATAAAAAAAATAAAATTTTATTTTCATATTTCGTCAATTCATTTATCAATTTATTTAGATTTGCTTCAGCTTCTTGGTCTTTTCCATCTAAATCTTTTCTATAATGAAAATAGAGGAGTGGTTTATCTGTATCTAATTTAATAAGATTTTCATAATCCAGCAATGCCTGAAAAAGTTTGTCCTCTTCTTTCAGATAATCGTCTTTTTTTATGTATTTTTTTTCAAAAAAAATAAAAGCTTTTTTTATTTTTTCAATGTCTTTTTTTATTTGAGTGTCATTGGCGGATTTATAAAATAAATTTAAATTCCATTTCGTTTTAATTTTTTTCATAATGAATCTTCGGTATAATAATAACGCTAAAAAATCAAATTAAAACCTATTTAATGCTGATAATTTTGCAGTTGAGTTTGCCGTTTGGCGTTATAAATGAAAATGTCTCGCCTTTCTTTTTCCCTATCAACGCTTCTCCCAACGGCGAGATATGTGAAATTTTTCTCTCCTGCATATTCGCCTCTTCAGAACCTACGATTTTATATTTTCTTGTATCTGTCTCTCCGTCTTTTTGTATCTCAACTTCAGAGCCGAGATTTACAAAGTCATTGCTTTTATGAGCCACTATTTTAGCTGACTTTAGAATTAACTCCAATTTATTTATTCTGTCTTCCGCGGCGGCTTGAAGTTCGCGAGCTTCATGATATTCTGCATTTTCAGAAATATCGCCGAGCGACCGCGCGTATTCAAGATTTTCCGCAATCTCTTTTCTACGAGTGGTTTTTAAAAAATTTAGTTCATCTTGAAGCGCGTCAAATTTTTCTTTGGTTAAATATTCTTTTTCGTCAGTCATTTTTGATTTGTTAAAATTAATAAATTAAACAAAAAAACTTTTATTAAGTTTGCGCGCTAAACAAACTCATTAACTGTTTATATTAAAAAGAATTATATTCTAATGAGATGAAATGTCAACAGTCAGTCGGTAATATACTTCTTGATATTGAAGTGTTCAAGCGTTGTCTAATTTTAATTCAAATACTCAGGTGTGTTCTCCGCCATCCATTCAAACATTCTTCTCATTACAAAAAGAGCGCCTATAAGATTGTCGCTTTTTCCTTTTTCCATTATTACGGCAAAAGCGAAACGCGGGTTTTCATACGGAAAAAAACCGATAACAAGCGAATTAACAAATTTTTTCACGGCTCCAAGTTCGGCTGTTCCTGTTTTTGCGGCTATTTTAACTTGCGGAATATTCAAACCCTTTCCCGTGCCGTCCGTTACAGCCATACGCATTCCTTCTTTCACTATGCTGAAATAACTTTTTCGTATCGGAATATTTATAAAATCATCCTTATCATCATATACTAATTTTGGAGTAATAAGTTTTCCGTCGTTTGCAATCGCCGCAATCGCGCGAACAAGCTGAATTGCTGTAACTTGAAAACCATACTGCCCTATCGCTGTATGATATGTATCGCCTATCCTCCATTCATCTCCACTGAAAACTTCTTTTTTCCATTTAGGATTTGGTATCACGCCAATTTCTTCAGGAATCGTGTATTGAGGATATACATTTGTTTTATCACCAAAACCGAACATTCTCATATATTTTTCAATATTTTTAATTCCCAAACCATTTTGCTTCTCATATCCTCCGCCTATTTCATAAAAATAAACATTTGACGAAACGGCAAGCGCTTTTCTCATATCAACAAGACCGTGCGCTTTCCAATCCATAAATACGGATTTCTTGTCGGGGAAATACGGATTTTGTATTGAAATAGAGCCCGTGCTTAAAATCTCTGTTTCTGGCTCAATCAATTTTTCATTAAGAGCGGCAAGAGCTAAAAATGGTTTCACGGTAGAGCCGGGTGTGTAAAGACCAGCCGTAACTCTGTTTAAAAATGGTTTATTTTCATCTTTCATATATTCGGCAATTTTATCTGTTGGCGCAGCATTAGAAAGTATTTGTGAATTATATTCCGGATAACTTGCCATTGTTAAGATTTCTCCATTGTTAATATCCATTATCACGCCCTCTCCGCCCTTAAAACTCGCCTCATTTGCTAATTCTTCAATAAATGTATAAAAAGCGCTTTGAACATTGGCATCAATGGAAAGAACTACATTCTTACCGGGATGAGACGGCATTATTACGCTTTCTGATTTTATATTCATCATCGCGTCTGTTTCAACAATCTTCAATCCAGATTTTCCATTTAATATGTCATCAAAAATTTTCTCCGCTCCGTCTTTTGCGATAAACTCACTCTGATAATACACGCCGTTTTTATCTTTAAGAGGATACCCTATATATCCAAGAGTATGCGAGAGACCGGGTATGGTGATATATTTTCTGTTTGAAAAATCATCTTCTTCGTTTTTACGCGTATTCCACGCCAATTCAATATTATTTCTGTCATAAATAACTCCGCGCTCGGGAAAAATTATGGAATGTTTTAATCTATTATTCTCGCTTATGGACGCGTAGATTTTGCCTTTGCTTATTTGCAACTCCCAAATTTTTAATCCAAATAATATTATTACGATAAAAAATAATATTACAACAAAAATTAACGCTCGTTTTGATATTGGTTTTTCAATTCTTCCCTCAAATTGATAAGTGTTAAATTCGGGAAGATTTGTGGAGTCCATAAAAATTTCATCAGGGTCAATTTCATTGTTTTTAAATGATTTTTCTTCCAAAATTTTCTTTCTTATTTTTCTAAATATCATAATGTATCAATTTCTTTTTCAAAATACGCGCGCATATAAAAAACAGCGTAAAAATTATTGTAAATATAAACTGTATGCCAAAAAAATTTGGGGTGGAAACTCCGTATAACATATCGGCGAAAAGCCCCCAAAATAATACTTCATACGCGTTGAATACCGATAAAAAAAATATTGCGATAATTATTGTGAACCACCACGGAAAAAATAATACGCTTCCAAATATTAAAACATTAAAAATAATTCTCAAATACGGCATTAAAACGCATTATATCATATTGTAAATTACAAAACTCTTTCTTGGCATAAGTTTTTGCAAGACATCATAAAAATCTGCTGATTTTTTGTTATGCTTGCGTGTTCGCCTGCGCAATGTCTTTCAAAAATTATGCCTGCGACGAGTTTCGTAATTTACAATATCATACTTGATTTCGCGTTTTTAGTTTTGTGTTTTCACAATCCACACCCATTTAATTTCATTCATATTGACAGGATTTTTAAATAATATTTTAACAAATGGGTCTGTCGGATTATTCTCAATTTCTTCAATAATCGCGAAAACATTCGCGCTCATATCTGGAATCGTAACAATATCTCCTTTATTAACTCCAATATCTCTTGGAAGATTAGCTGTAAAATTTCCTCCCCCAGCGCCTTCCGCGTTTACAGATATATTATTATCGCCAACAAAAACAGCCATTATTTCTCCATATGAAGAAAACAATTTAACCAATGATGTTTTTTTATATACTTCACTGACTGCGCCTATAAAAATATCACCGGGTGCTAAAACTTTGTCGCCATTTTTAATTCCATTATCGCTTCCGGCATTAATTATAAAAGTATCATACAAAGAAGCGGGAGGTCTTGTAAGCGTCTCCGCGAGAATCGTATTCTCTACGACAAATCCGCTATAATTGAGCGTTTCTTTTAAAAAATTATTTTCCCGCTTAAAAAGATTTAACGCTGATAATTTCAAATTCATCTCTTCCGCTTGGGATTTCAATTCTTTATTTTCATTCACAAGGGTTTTTTTGGATTTAATTAGCTGTGTTATATCAATAATATTTGAAATTATTTTATTTTTAACTTTCCAAAACGGCGCGCTTACAAAATGCGCGCTTCCAGAAAAGACATTTGAAAACAAAACATCCGCCAAAACAAAAATACCTATAAATAATATTATAATGACGAAATTCTTGGCAAATAATTTCTGTTTTTTCTCTTTATGCTGTAGGGGATAATTGCTCATCGTCGCTTGCTATTAATACTTCTTCAAACGCGTCTATGTCCTCAAGTATCGCTCCTGTGCCACGCACCACGGCAGTAAGAGGGTCATCGGCGACATATACTGGAAGTTTTAACATTTCACTCATCAGCTCCGACATTCCGCTTATAAGAGCGCCTCCGCCAACAATAAAAGCTCCTCTTTGCATTACATCAGAGAGAACTTCTGGTGGAGTTATTTCAAGCACTTCTTTGGCGGCGTCAATAATATGGTCAATTGAATTTATAAGCGCGGCGCGAATATCAGAATCTGTGATAACAACCTCGCGTGGCAATCCCGTAATCAAATCTCTGCCTCTTACAACAGACTCTGTCGGCATATCTCCTTCAAATATCGCGCAAATTGAAATTTTCAAATCTTCCGCGGTTCTTTCGCCTATTAAAATTTTAAATTCATTTCTTATATAAAAAATAATATCGGCATTAAATTTATCACCGGCAATTCTTACATTTTTAGAACACACAATGCCGTTTAAAGAAATAATCGCTATATCCGATGTTCCGCCTCCTATATCAATTATCATATTCCCGACCGGCTCTTTTACCGGCAATCTTATGCCTATCGCCGCCGCCATCGGCTCTTCCACTATATGCACTTCGCGCGCGCCTGCGTTCTTTGCCGCATCGCGCACGGCGCGCGTCTCAACGCTTGTAATGCCCGACGGCACGCCTATCACAATGCGCGGTCTTAACGGTTTTTTTAAATATGTTTGAGCTTTATTGATAAGATATGAAAGCATCTCTTCCGTTACTTCAAAATCAGATATGACGCCGTCAATAAGAGGTCGTACAGCGACAATATGACCTGGGGTTCTTCCAAGCATTTCTTTGGCTTGCGCGCCGACAGCGACAACACGACCTGTCTTTTGGTTTACAGCGACAACGGATGGTTCATTTATGACAATCCCCTTGCCTCTTAAATATACAAGAGTGTTTGCCGTTCCTAAATCAATTCCTATATCATTTGAAAAAATCCTGTAAAATTTATCTAAATATCGTTTTATTTTATTTCGCATATTAACTTAATTTCTTAATCAGTTCGTCTTCAGAAATCTCTTCTGTTTTATTTGTCGCTCGTTCTATAAGTTCCACTTTTCCCGCGTTTATATTTCGCTTTGATATGACAATCCTATATGATATGCCGATTAAATCGCTATCCGCGAATTTCTCGCCGGCGTTTGTGTCTCTGTCGTCATACAATACTTCAAAACCCTTT
>Ga0210019_1004646_pt1 | contig 11817 bp, 14 predicted proteins | sample CryGeyCG2114_020_2_FD_183969 | JGI IMG/M metagenome (GOLD analysis project Ga0210019, IMG submission 183969) | Groundwater microbial communities from aquifer - Crystal Geyser CG11_big_fil_rev_8/21/14_0.20 (SPAdes) (version 2) | ecosystem: Environmental > Aquatic > Deep subsurface > Groundwater ...
CAATAACCGGGGGCGACAATTTCAAGGCTCCGATTTCAAGCGGATGGATCTGGTTCTGGCAATGGACCACAGCAACCTAAGCGCTCTGCAACAAATGCGGCCCATGGCAGAACTTCATGATAAACTTTTCCTGTTTCGTTCTTTCGACCCACAACACAACAACGATCTCGAAGTGCCCGACCCTTATTATGGAGGCGGCAAAGGCTTTGAAGTGGTTTACCAGATCGTCGAACGAACCTGCCCGAATGTTCTGGAACATTTGAAAACCAGGCTTGCAAAAAAAACATGAATGAAGAAATCTGCCAACTCTTGCAACCCGTTTTCGGCCAGGATGTAGCAGTACAGTCTTCCTCCCAAACCGGAGGCGGGTGCATTAACCAGACCCACATTCTGGAATTGAACAATGGCGAACGGGTTTTTCTGAAGCATAATTCCCACCCACCACCGGATTTCTTCGCCGCAGAAGCCAAGGGCCTTGGACTTCTCTCACAGGTAAAAGGAGGGCCACGCATCCCAAAATCCCTGGCTATGCAGGATTCCGAATGTCCCTCCTTTTTAATCCTGGAATATATTGAGGGGTCAACTCCCGGACCTGACTTCCCAGTCCGTTTTGCCCGGTCACTGGCGGCGCTTCACCGTAACACCCATCCCAGCTTCGGCCTTGATCATGATAATTTTATTGGCAGTACGCCCCAGAAAAATGCCCACGAAAATAATGGCATTGAATTTTTTCGTGACCACCGGTTGCGATATCAGCAGGAACTTGCACGAAGATCCGGCAAGCTTCCGAGCACTACCGATAAAAACCTCAGCAAACTGTGTGACCGGATTGAAAACTATCTGGATATTTCAGGAGAAAAACCGGCGTTGTTGCATGGTGATCTATGGTCGGGGAATTATTTTTCCGACCGGGAACGCTGGCCCTGCATTTTTGATCCGGCAGTTTATTTTGGTTTGCGAGAAGCCGATCTGGCCATGACCGAACTTTTTGGCAGACTGCCGCAAAGGTTTTATGAGGCCTATCACGAAGCTTTTCCGCTAAACCCGGGATATGAAGAGAGAAAAGACCTGTATAACCTGTACCACCTTTTGAACCACCTGAACCTTTTTGGCGGGTCTTATCTTGGTTCTGTTGAACAGGTGATCAGGCGTTACAACTAGGAGTCACCTCCCTCATTCCCCAAAGCAATGATTCATTAAGACGAGTTAACTTTTTGCCTAGCAGAAAAGGGCTGTTTCGCATTGCCACCGTCCGCTGGCCGGGGTCCACGCCAAGTGACAGTTAGAAGCCTCCACCGATTTTGGCAATGAAGGTTTGTAGTTCCCTCTCGACAGGACCATCCCAGTTTCTTATTTCCGTCGTTAGCGTTGTAAGGACAGCTTTCCCCTCACTCATTTCAATCGCACTGGCAATGCTGACCAGAATTCTCGACCCATACCGGTCAACCAGGCCATGTTCTTCAGCCGCACGAAATGCCATATCGGACCCCAGAATCATCGACCAAGCTTGAATGACGGAGACCTGGGTCGACTCCCGGAACCTGAGGGCATCCAGTCCTTCCATATAGGTTTCCGCGTCCATCTCGCCCGACTCAAATTTGTCGATCAGTTGTTTCAGGTTTTCCTCTTTCGATTCCACCTTCTGAAAAATGTATTCGAAAAATTTTCCTTCAGACTTTTTCATTTCTTCCAGATTCCAGGGACAGTGAAAATCCACATCCTGTGGACTGGCAGTCCGCCGGATTTCTCTTTCAATCTTGTAGATGCATTTGGAACAACGCCGACCCGCGTCATGGGTAAACTCTCCACCGCATGAACAGGGTGCCAGGACACTTTGTAAAGCCAGTGCAAGGGCCTCATTTTTCAAACCCAGCACATCACGGAAGGCAATCCGTACAGGATTAGACCGGGCCACAATAAGGCACTGAACGCATGAGGAGCAATAGATCGGATAGGAGCTTTCGCCCTCCCCGGGCTCAATCACAGGCTCAAAAACCTCCGGGCAGAGAGTACATTGCACTTCTTTCTGAAAAGTATCAACCATCCGTTTGTTCCTCACCAAGGTTATATAGGGCAAACTGCTTTATTGTTAGATGAGAGAAATGGTCTCAGGTTCTAAAAATTCCACCTCTCCTCTTCAGAGCAAAAAAAAACCCACAGCCAAAAGGCCATGGGTCTAAAAACTATTTCGGGCGCTTAACCTGCGTAGGCTTGCCCCAATTCGGCGGCCTCACCAGCCAGGCCCCCAATAATAACCTGACCTGTGGTCGGATCGACGGGCAACATAGTGATCGCATGATGCGTACTGCAAACAACTTTGCAAAGGTCGCACCCCTTGCAACGAGGTTCAATCACTAATGCTTTTTTGGTAGTCTTATCCAGCACAATGCAATCCGATTCAGGACAGTACATGATGCACAGTCGGCAACCCTTTTCCGCGATACATTTTTCGTTATCCACCCAAGCTAAGTTATACACTCGAAAATTCTCCTCATTTAAAAAAGGTTAACACCCAGCCGACTGACGGACACCTATCCGACCTCTACCAAATGCAGGTCTTGCTTCTCAGCCCACTCAGAAGCAATTTCATAACCCTTGATAATGGTGTCCATATTTGCTTTAAGTAACATTTCTTTTTTGGCGTATTTCTTTTTAATCGCCTCATCCAGAGTTGCCGTACCACCAGAAGCCACATACCTTTTACCAAAGCGGTCCTGGAGAGCGGCGTCCAGAGCTTCAAGAGATACAATTTTAGTAATCCCCGCACAAGCCCCGATCATTGCCATATTGGTGGAAAGTTCAGTCCTTCCTATTTCCAGGGCCAACTTGGTCGCATCATGGTCCAGCACCGCAACGTTGAGGTCTTCCAGCCTTTTATGGTCTTCATCGCTCAAAAGGTCTGCGCTGGTATTTATAATGATCAAGCCATTCTCCTTGATCCCTGAGTAAAATGGAGCCGTATAACTTTTCTGCATGGTAATAACCTGCGGATGGAACACCATGATGACATCGGGGAACACCAGTTCACCGCGATCATAGATACGCTCAGTCCCTATCCGGCAATAACTTTCAGCCGGTGCCCCCCTCTTTTCAGCACCAAAGAAAGGATTAGAGATAGAAAACTTCCCATCCTTATTAGCCGCCATTGCCAAAAGGTGCGCGGCGGTTACTGCCCCCTGTCCCCCCAAACCGGAAATTCGGATATTCATCCTGCTCATAGCTTCTCCTATTACTTAAGCGTTGACCGGCTTTTTAGCCGCTTGTTTTCTAGCCTTGGTTTCTTCTTTGATGGAATCCAGAAGTTTCTGGGCCTCATCGGTAATATATTCCTTCTGGACAAACCGTCCACCAATGCTTTCCGCATCTTTCATTTCATCCAAGCCTTCCATGCTCTGCTTGCCGATTTCAAGAATACAGGGAGTATAAAGCTGAACAAACGTGGGGCCTACTTCCCGCGCCACGAGAACAGCATTCTTAATAGCCTGTTCCACCCGATTGGGCTTGCTGACGGTCAAAACAGCTACATAGGCACAACCCGCTTCACGTGCAATTTCTGCCAGGCGTACTTTCTCGAAGTTCTTGCCCTTCGGAGCCATCTTGGCGACAAAACCTTTCTGCATCAAACCGCTTTCCTGCCCGCCCGTATTTGCATACAACTCGTTATCAAAACAAATAGTGGTGAACTTTTCCTGACGAAACCAGGATTGCATGGTCATGTCCAGTCCAATATCGACGGTCGCACCGTCACCAGCCAGAACAACCACGTCTTTTTCAACATCCGGGAAACGCGACTTCAATGTCCGCTTCAGACCTGAAGCAACGGCATTCTGGTTTCCAAATAAAGAGTGGATGTTGTGCACCGCGACATGCGGGAATACCAAACTGGTACAGCCGGTGGAACCAACAAATACCGTATCTTCCGGAGTCGGCAAACTGGCCAGAATATAACGGAAAGCGATAGATTCGGGACAACCCGCGCATAAAGAATGCTGTTCGATCAACTCTTTGGAAGAGCCAATGTCCTTCCAGCCACGATCCTGATTACCAAAAGTAGCTGATTCAACCAACTCATGATACTCCGGCGGCATGACATCCGCCAGGTCTTCACATAAAACGATCTTTTCCTTACTCATAAATTCTCCTTTAAATTTAATTCCCGTATGGGAAAAACTTAATTAATTTGAATTGGTCTAGCCAAGGGTTCCTCGGGTAGCGACCTCCATTCCCAAATGCTTTTTGATCTCTTCAACAATAACTTCTGAAGGCATGGTCATGCCGCCTGCAACATGCGGTCCGACATAAACCCGCTCATTGTCCGGGATATTGGCCTTGATTTCACGGGCCAGCCAGCCAGCCAAATTAAACTCGGGAACAAAAATATGTTTGGCGTTTTTGGTCGCTTGCCGGACTTCCTCATACGGGAACGGACGAATTGTTTTTATTTTAACCAGTCCCGCTTTGATGCCTTCTTCTTCAAGCAACCGGATGGCTTCCCGGGCCTGCGATACTGCAGTTCCAGAACCCACAATAAGAATCTCACGGTCTGTATTTTCTTCGTCAATCAACCCATCCAGAAGAGGAATGGTGTGTTTGCGGGAACGCTCAACCGCCGCCTTGACTTCCTGTTGCCAGGAAGCATGGGTGGCGTAACTGATATAATTGGATTTCATAATAAACGGGTCACGCATCATACGGATCGGTGCGGTTTCCATATCCATAACCGGTTGCGGATTTCTGTACGGATCATAGGGAGTCAGGCATAAATCATCCGGCGGAAGGTCAACCGTATCTTTGGTATGAGTCACAAAGAAGCCGTCACAGCACACCGCAATGGGTACGTGAACATCAGGCTGTTCTGCAACGATGAATCCCTTCAAAATAAAATCAAATAAATCTTGAGCCGTTTCGGCGTGCCAAATCAGCATTCCCGTCTCAAGCAGATAATACATTTCCAAAGTATCGGGCTGAATGCTAAGAGGAGAATTAATACCCCGGCAAGTCACACAAACCTGAATCGGCAATCTGGCACCTGCCCACATGGGAAAATTTTCCATGGCCCGTAAAGTACCAGGACCAGCAGTGGTGGTGAAAACCCGGTGGCCTCCAAAAGCGGCCCCCGCGCATTGCCCCATAACCGCAAATTCGCTCTCCCCGCGAAAATACTCATCCACGTAACCTTCGGCATAAAGCTCACCGATCAAAGCCGCCGCCTCACTCTGGGGAGTGATGGGGTAGGCTACTGAGGTTCCGACGCTGGCCACTTTAATAGCGGCGCGAATAACCTCACTACCTGTCAGGAAGTTAGGGGTCTGCTTTGCCTTATAAAAGATATCGTTGATATCCGTATAGGTCTGGCCTTTCTGGTTTTTCTGGCCCAGCTTCACGTGGTTTGAAGCTATGACTCTTTTATTCTTTAGCTCAACTTGTTTATTCATAAAATTAACTCCCGTATAAAGAGTGCTTTGAAATGATCAAAAAAAATCAATACTGATATTTTGCTCATATTTACGCAGGTGCGACAATAGTTCCGGACCGGCCCATTACAAATTGAGTGAAAGGTTCCGCCTGAGATTCCACGCCCTCAGATTTCAACTTTTTTATCGTGGCCTTAAGCTTATTTATCATCTTCAGGTCTGCATCACGGAAAGAAAGACAAGCGTCTTCATCCCCAGCCATGGCACACATTGCTATTGTATAACAATTCGTTCCGCCACGGATCATCTTTAGAGACAAATTAGCCATATGGCAGTGTACTCCGAAAAAAATACAAACATCGATTTTGTTATGCCAAATAGTCAAATTGGGATGATTGGGATTGATCTCAACCTCCTGATTAATCTTAGGGTATTTGGGTCTATAGTCAGCCATCGGGATTATCCGCATCGGAGCTTCAAGTGCCAGTTCACGGATAGCTTTGGCTTCTTCGGCCACATGATCGTTCCATTTCCAGAGAACCAAAGGCCCCGGAAAAATAGTTGGAACTTTGGCCCCTAAAACCATTCTGGCGGCTTTTTCATATGCCTCTTCCTCAGGCACAATCTTACCGCCAATATGCGCTTCCCCAGGATCGGGCAAAACGTTTCCCATTGATGCGGCCGCAGGAGGTAAAAATGCCTCCGGCCCAGCTTTGACCTCGTAGTGGCTCATTCTGATAACCCTTCATCTGTTAAATATGTTTGAAAAAAAGAATCTAATAATAAACCAGGCCCAAAAAGTTGTCAAACCTTAATGGCTGAAATATCTTAGACTATTTTCAACTTCCGGTTCCTCCAGTATATCCCGGCTCCGCTTCACACCTAAATTTAATCCCAAAATCCGGAAACCCATCCGGGCCAGCACGCCCCTTCCATATCAGGATAAGAGGCCCTAAACATCAATCAAACAGGGCCTTTTAGAGGGGAAAGAAGCCCAAAAACTTTCGACAATTCCTGCATAGCCGCCCACATCGACAAGGGCCCAGGCAAACCCCGGCAAGCACTGTTATTCCACAAACTGCTGTGACATCCAAAATAAGATGTGGTGGCCCTTTTTAATGAATATAAGAGTTTTAATAACTGATTATTATTCATTCATTTTTCTCTGGGGTGTATTAAATTACAAAAAAAACGGCCTGCCTCGTTAGAGTTTCGCCTTCAAATCCTGAAGCATAGAAAGGTGCTTTTTCTCCTCAACCAGCAAGTGCGCAAAGATGGCCTTCACATCCAGCTTTTTCTCTTTTTCCAGTAAACCCTGAAGTATTTCAATCGATCTTTTTTCCGACTCAATGCCCAGTTCAAGGGCCTGCTTGTCACTTTGAATGTTTTGCGCGGAAGTAACAGTCAAAGAAGGGAAAATTTTACCCTTCAACTCCTCACCAATAAAACGAGACAAATGCTCTTTGGGCCTGCTCCGGGCCACTATTGCCGGTTGTAAGTAGCGGGATTTTTCCTGCAAGGCCTGGATATGCTCCCTTTCCTCATCCGCTAAACGGGAAAACATATCACGTACCTGGGGATCCTGAATTTTCTTGCCAGCCGACTCATAAAAAAACAGGCCTTCCTTTTCAATAAACAGACTGATCTCAATCGCGTCCATACATTGAAACGAAACTCTACCCATATCCCCTGTTTTTCTTTTTTCCATTCCCATCCCTGAAATCCTACAGAAATCTGGTCACGTTGTACGATCCATAAATCTAATAAACAATTTAACACAGCTTTACCCGCACTTCTTTTGAAGAATCGACAAAAAAATTGCAGGAATCAAATTTCCCCAATAAAAAGAATGTGTTATAGTTGGACCTGAAAACTGGGGTTCCTGATTATGCCTGTAAGAATGGAACGGCAATATGGGTCTATACCCGGAACAAATCCACCTCTTATCCAAAATCCAAATCATGAAAAAAGTAGAAATATATACTGATGGGGGATGCAAAGGCAATCCGGGTCCCGGCGGTTATGGATGCATCCTCAAACAAAATAGCCACATTAAGGAAATCAAGGGGGGCCACCCAAAAACCACCAATAATATTATGGAAATGACCGCCGCCATCGTCGCCCTGAAACAACTTAAGGAACCCTGTGAAGTTAAATTAACGACCGACTCGCAATATGTCGTAAAGGGAATGACCGAATGGATAAAAGGCTGGATTCGCAATGGCTGGAAAACGGCCTCGCGCCAACCCGTTAAAAACCAGGAGCTCTGGCAGGAGCTTTATGAGGTGAGCCGCCCCCATACCATCCAATGGATCTGGGTAAGAGGGCACAATGGCCACCCGCAAAACGAACGTTGCGACCAACTGGCTAATGAAGCGATCGCGGAACTGTAAAACGTCGATAAAAATCTGTGGTTGTGAAAAAATAAGAAGCCATCATGAACCCTCAATTTTTAATCGGAAGATAGAATGAGTTTGATCCCTGCGTGGTCTCCTTTCAAAAAAATTTCAACTCTCCCGCATATAGTTATTCTCGTCCTTTTCTTTTTAGTCGCATCCTGCTCGACAAAAGGACCAGGTTCGCCCCTTGGCTCTTACCCGGACCGCACCGGAGAATATGGAGACTCCAAAGATCCTGACCTCGGCTACCGACAAGGCAGGCTTCCCCAACAAGATGCGGAAACAGAAGAACAGGATTCGAGGTTGCCAAGCAGTCCAGAAAATCTCACCGGCCTGACAGAATTCGCCGACGATTTGGACCGCGCCTCTCTTGAAAAAGCCGTCACCAACCAACTTGAGGCCATGTTTGAACAAGAACCCACTACTCCCGTAAGGTTGGGGTCGTTCACCCTTACACGCGGACGTCTTGTGGAAACGCTGGAAGCTTTTTTAGAAATTTTAAGACAGGACCTGCCTTTAGAGGAATTCAATAAAAAGATTTCCGAGGAATTCATTCTTTACCGGGTCGGCAAAGGCAAAAGAAAAGAAATGCTGTTCACGGGGTATTACCGGCCCGTCATTCAAGCCAGTCCGGTACAAACCCCTCTCTACCGCTACCCAATTTACCAACTGCCGGAACAGAACCTGCAACAGGTGAAGTATAAAAACGGGATTCAACTGGTTGGCACTAACGCGGGAATAAAGCAGATTCGCGAATCTTATTCAGAAAAAAAAGAGTGGAATCGTTTCACCCGTGAGGAGATTGACCATAAAGGCGCCTTGAAAGGACAGGGACTGGAAGTCGCCTGGCTCAAGGACGACCTTGAAAGGTTCTTCCTTCACATACAAGGTTCGGGCATGTTGGAATTTCCCGATGGCAGTCGGCAGGGCGTTGGCTATCAGGGCTCCAACCAATACTCCTATACGGGAATCGGGAAGCTCATGATTCAGGACGGGGTTATTGATATTTCACAAGGTTCCATGCAGGGGATAAAAAAGTATTTCACCGAAAATCCGCAAGATATAGCCAAGTACCTCTACCAAAATAAACGCTATATCTTCTTCACCCTCAGTGACAGTGGGCCACGTGGATCAGGAGGAGGAGAACTGGTGGGCGGGCGTTCCATCGCCACTGACAAATCCATTTACCCTGCGGGAGGGCTGGCCTTCATAAAAGTCCGTCAACCCGTCCTCGACGAGGACAACGAGATCGTTAGCTGGGAACCCGTTTCAAGGTTTGTGGTGGATCAGGATACGGGAAGCGCCATTCGCGGCCCTGGACGGGGAGACTTGTTTTTCGGGACCGGACAAAAAGCCGGGGCCAAAGCCGGTCACTACCATGAACGGGGAGAAATCTATTACCTGATCAAAAAAAGTTGATCATTCCTCGCTATATAACGCCACCAGACGCCTGTCGATAAAATCCATCCTCTCATCCGGAACCATCAACTGCTCTTTTTCCGGGTCACCATGCACCGCTGAGTAATCCATGTTTGCGGGATTGCGTTTGATCATGCAGGCAAAAGTAATGGTCTCGGGCTTTTCCTCCACTTCCAGATAATCCACCGCCCGGATGAACGTATGCCCGGTGGTGGCAATATCATCGACAATCAGCCAATGCGTATCCGGCGGATAAGCCGCCGCAGATATCTGGGCATAGTCCAGCCGCCTTTTCGGCATGATGTAGAAGGGCAGGTTCATCAGTTTTGACAGGTGGTGTCCGATACGAATGCCCTGGGTCTCACAGCCCACAACCACACCAAACTTGCCGTGTTGTTTCTGCCAGGCTAAAAGTTTTTTCAGAAGGATCTCGCAATAAGCCTCATTCATGGCATCCGACAGTTCTCCATACTCATAGGTGTACGTCGATTTAACCCCTGAACTGAGAACAAAATTTCCTTTTTTTGTAATTCTGGAAAACACCGCAAACCCTCCCTAATAAATAAGATTAACCGCCCCGTGCCGCCGTAATTCTAAACCCAAAGGGCACTGGCTCTCCAAACCGCCAACCCACTCCCGTGGGAGGAAATAAGGCAGGAACCCGGCAAACCACTTTTCCCGCCAGCTAACCCGCATATTTCATGAACAAAAAGTTTAACATGAGCAAATACAGGTTTTGTAGGGGCAAACGGCTACATTCCGGATATTTTTTGAATTACAAAATGTGTTTTTGAAAAATTACCTCCTGTTCAAAAACAGGGAAACCAAATCCCCCCAACCCCCTTCATAGAAGGGGGAGCTGGAATGGACCCCTCTTTTTCAAAGAGGGGCTGGGGTGATTTACAACCTCTCATACAATATGCGGGCTAAAGCTATTGGGACCACCCGTATTTCCCAATCAGCGGAACAAATTTGCAATCGCCTAAATCCCGGCGGCTGACACGGTCCCCGCTTTTTGTCAGTAACACCAGTTTTTGTTTGTCCGCTGGGCCAACAGGTGCAACCAGCCGACCACCATCCCCCAACTGCTTGACCAGCGACTCAGGGATTTCCCTGGCCGAAGCCGTTATCAAAATGGCATCAAACGGGGCCTGATCCGGCCAACCATAAGTTCCGTCAAACATCTTAAAAACAATGTTCATATATTTCAACCCTTCCAGAATCTTTTGGGCTTTTCGGGAAAGGTTGTTTAATCGTTCGATGGTAAAAATCTGGCGGGCCAGTTCCGCGATAATAGCTGTTTGGTAACCGGAACCGGTGCCAATTTCAAGGACCCTTTCTTCGCCTTTCAGGCCAAGCGCCGCCGTCATGGCTCCCACAATATAAGGCTGGGATAGCGTTTGGTTCTCACCAATCGGCAACGGAGAATCGCCATAGGCCCGATGCTCCAGGGACTCCTGGGCAAACAGGTGGCGAGGCACCCGGCTCATTGCTTCCAATACGCGCAGATCCTTGATTCCCCGGTCGACCAATTGTTCTTCAACCATTTTGCGGCGTTGCCCGGCGTAGGACTGGATCAGTTCCGGAGATAAGCGGTTCATGGCCTCTCCATAACCGGCAGAACGAGATTCAAGGTCGCGCACACCCAGCCCCGCGTATAGCCCAGCCGCAGGGGTACCTGGGAACAGGTGCTATTTTTTCTTAACCTCAATCCAGGTATCATCAGGGTATAAATTTTTCAGATTAGAAGCGGCTTTGTTTTGCTCAGGAGAGGTACCGGTTGTCCGGATCCATTTCCTCCCATTTCGCTTTACGAAATGGATTCATTCCAGCAAGTGAATAGGGCAGGGCATTCATCTTTTTTGGGTTTTGATAAAAAACCCATTCCCAGTGATTCGAGCGCTTATCATATTTGAGAAGGTAAATATTATCATCGTCCGCCTTGACTTTAAAATAAGACGAACCTTCCCCATACCAGCGGTCTATGATCTCCTCCACCTTATAGCGGCTGTCCCTCAGGATGAAGGCCACCGGGTTTTCTTGTAATTTTGAACCTATATAACATTCCACCTTTAACATGAGGCCATGTTATGACTTTCAATAATAATTGTAAAGAGCTAAAGCTTTCGGATCGGGCCTCGTCTGAAAAAAATACGGCTGGTTCGCCACACCCGCCCTGCCTTCGCGGAAAAAAATTTATGGCAAGACTCGCACCAGAAGACACGTGCTGGAAAACTACTGTTATAATTCATGCAAGGCTCCGGCGACGAAGGATCTCGAAGTTCCTTATAAAACAAGAAGAGAGATTACCCGTTCCGGGCACGAAAGCCAAGGTGAAATACCACATTTTGGGACGCAGGGATTCCCGCGGTCATGGTCACCGACACGGCCTTTTTCAGGAACCCTAATTATCACCAGCCCAGCGATACGTTGGAAACTCTGGACCTGGAGTTTATACGGGACAACGCCCAGGCAGTAGCCGGATTCCTGAAACAATTTCTTAGCCATACAGATTGAGGTTTAATGAAAGAAGAAGCCCAAAATAATGAGGAGGAAAAAACCTTCTCAAATCCAGAGGAAGCTCC
>Ga0210019_1004648_pt1 | contig 11816 bp, 10 predicted proteins | sample CryGeyCG2114_020_2_FD_183969 | JGI IMG/M metagenome (GOLD analysis project Ga0210019, IMG submission 183969) | Groundwater microbial communities from aquifer - Crystal Geyser CG11_big_fil_rev_8/21/14_0.20 (SPAdes) (version 2) | ecosystem: Environmental > Aquatic > Deep subsurface > Groundwater ...
CATGGCTGGGGCGGAGGGATTCGAACCCCCGAGTGCCGGGACCAAAACCCGGTGCCTTACCACTTGGCTACGCCCCATCGCTCTCAGCATAGCAAATGCTCTATGCTACTGTATATGAATCCCACTCTCTTCCTCGCGACCAAAGCATTCATCGAACATGAAGGAAAGGTTCTCATTCTACGCGAAGCAGAGGAGAGTCCGAATGCAACGAACAAAGGAAAGTACCACATGCCCGGTGGAAGAATACATCCTGGTGAGAAATGGCAGGAAGCACTGAGACGAGAAGTGCGGGAAGAAACCGCACTCGAGATCGAAATCTGTAGTTCGTTCTTCGTCACTGAGTGGCGACCGGTTGTGCGGGGAGAGAAGTGGCACATCATCGGTATCTTCTTCAACTGCCTACCGAAACATACTGACGTGGTACTCGGCGAAGAACATGATGACTACCAATGGATCGACCCAAAAACCTATAAAGACTACCCACTCATTGAAAATCTCCATCCGGTCTTTGAGACATACCTGCAACTTCCACTTGCATCAGACAAAAACACAGTTACACTCCACCACGCATGAAACATCATGCTCTCATTATTGTGCGATCAAGCCTCCTCCTCATTCAGGCGGAAGGGCGGTTGCACACGTAACTGAGATAGACTTTCTCTCTGCGACCACTCTTCCATCCACAGAGTGGCGTTTTTGTATTTTCTTCCCTTTCCTCGTTATGAATATAGAAACACGTCTCGAGCAGATCGAGCACACCCTCACTACAGTCCCCTCGCACGAAGATGGCAACCATCTCCAACTACGGCAGGAACTCATCGGATATCTGTTAGGAGAACATTCTAAAAAAGTCACGTACCTCCTCTCTCTCCTTGACGACAGAACACCGCCGGAAGAACTGGGCGCACGCATTCGTGTGCTACATGAAGATGAACCTATACAGGAACGCTTCTATGGGCCATAAAACCCATCAAGACGCTGCTTGACTCCATAGTATTCTTCTGGAAAACTCCGCTATAGCCAATGGCGCACACTGTACACAGCTTCGGATTCTCATTCTTCTTCTTTAGAAAGGGGAGTCCTGCTCTGTGCATGAACGCTTAATCGCACGACATGCATATTGGCCTCCCCCACGAACGTGCCGGGGAGTTTTTTTATTTTTCTTTCCCCCTTATCTATGGCAGAAACTGCTCTGTATCCAGAAGATGCAACCATCGAAATGGAAGCATCGCCTATGGAAGCCGCATCAACGGAAACGGCAGAAACGCCCGATGTTCTATGGAAAGCTGCACAAAAGGAAATGGCAGACATTCTCCGAGAACCGGTACTGACACAAGGAAGACCACGGGCGATCGCGTAATTCGAGACATTGGCGGGCAAAAATGATGCATTCCCTCTCTTGTCAAAGGGTGAGGGAATGCGTACAATCAGGCCACAATGTTTGCGATTGCCAACGTCGCCGGCTTTCAGGAGAAGCTCGAAAAGGGAATGCGTCTGAAGGTACCTCGCCTTGAAGGGGAGGAGGGGAAGAAAGTGGTATTCAGTGAAGTGCTCCTCATTGCAAACGATGACGAGCATATCACAGTCGGAAAACCCCACATTGCAGGAGCAAGTGTAGAAGCGAAAATTCTCAGTCACGGAAAAGGGGACAAAATCCGCGTCTTTAAAATGAAACGCCGAAAGAGGTATCGTCGAACTCACGGACACAAACAGCAATTCACCGAGATTGAAGTGACAGGGATTACAGTAAAGTAAAAATCACTCCACAGGATGACGTATGTTCTCCCGTACATCTTTCATCACCTTCAGTGTCATTCCCATGTTTTGCATGCAGGCAATCGTTTCCCCATACCGCTCGCCGCTGCGTAACAAATGACACAGATAACTTTTCGAGTGTTTGCGACTGAGCAAAGAAGGGGACTGGGGGTCAATGAGGGAATGATCGTTCATGTACTTTTCATTCGTAATCCGAATAGTGTCATACATGAAACTTACACAATCTTTTGAGTCTTTTGCTTCTTGCACGTATACAGTTCCATGTCGCGCCTCACGCATCGGAAGCACACAATCGAACATATCGATTCCTTTACTCACGCAGACAGGAAGCTGTGATAATTTACCCACACCCATCAGGTATCGCGGTTTGTCTTCCGGCAGAAGCGGGCAGACCCAATCTAACACCTGATACATCTCCTCCTCACTCTCCCCGACAGCAAGGCCGCCAATGGCATAGCCGTCAAAATCCATGGCAATAAGTTCACGCGCACAGTACTCACGCAAATCTTTCTCAAGACCTCCCTGGACGATACCGAAAAGGAAAGGAGTGTCACACTGAGCCTGTCGAAGTGCGACACTCCGACATAACTCTTCATGTACTCTCTTACATTCTTTCGCCCACCGCAATGTTCTCTCCACCGCTTGTTCAATCTCACTGCGATCCGCCGTCGAAGGAGGACACTCGTCAAGCACCATGATGATATCCGCACCAAGTGCATGCTGAATCTCCATTGCTTCTCTTGGACCCAAAAATAGTTCTTTTCCATCCAAGTGCGACTGAAACGTCACCCCACTATCATCAAGAGAACGAATCTTGCGAAGAGAGAATACCTGAAACCCGCCGGAGTCCGTGAGAATGGGTTTTTCCCATCCGATGAATTTGTGCAAACCTCCGGCGTCAGCCACAACATGTTCTCCCGGACGCAGATGCAGGTGGTATGTATTACAGAGAAGTACCTCTGCACCAAGATCCAGAAGTTCCTGATGTGATATCCCTTTCATCGCGCCCGCCGTCGCCACAGGAAAAAAGAACGGAGTTTCGATAGTGCCATGCGCCGTACAAAGCTGTCCCCGCCGACCGGCCAATGAAGAAGTATAAAGAGAAAACATGGGCTTGCATCAAAGCTATTTTATGAACAAATCACTTGTACATACATACAATACCCTCCATACTTCCTCTACTCAAATTACCTATTTTCCCCGTTCGTCTATGTCCTGCTGTGGCCCTTGCAAACTCCCATCTGACCCCAAATGTGTAGCAGCATGGGTTCTCCGTATCACGTTTGGATTATCAGCGCTGTTCATTGGCCTCTCGCATTACATGACCATCGGAAGTTTTAGTGCCTTTACCGCAAGCGGTCTCGGGCCTCTTTCTCCTCTGGGGACACTCTGGGCATATATCTACCCCGGCTTGCTTGTCATCGGCGGAGCGTTGTTTGTCTTACGCATGTACGTGAACGTTGCCGTATGGGCTATTGGAGTAGCATTCGGATCCGTGATTGTGGGCATGCTCCTCAAGCCCCTCCTTGGCGGCATTCCACTTTCAGAAGTCATGCCGGCTACCATCAACATGTACATTTACTTCTTCGTCTTCCTCGCAGCCTCCACATGCTGGTGCTGTAAAGAGTGTAAGTGATGACACTTATTTAACAATCTTATCGATCAATCCATACTCAAGCGCCTCTTTGGCTGAGAGGAATTTGTCGCGCTCCGTGTCGATACTCACTTTCTTGACGGGTTTCCCTGTGTGCTTGGCGATCAGTTCATTCAACTGGTTCTTCATTTTAATGATGTGATCGGCATGGATGGCAATATCTGTTGCTTGTCCTTCTGTCCCCCCGAGAGGTTGGTGAATCATAATTTCAGCATGCTCTAATGCAAAGCGTTTTCCCTTCTCGCCACCCATCAGAATAATCGCGCCCCCGCTCGCCGCCATACCCAAACATACCGTCGATACATCCGGCGCAACATGCTGCATCGTATCGTACATCGCCATCGTCGACGTGACTTGTCCGCCAGGGGAGTTCACGTACATCGTAATATCCTTTTTCGGATCCTCTTTTTCAAGAAAGAGCAACTGCGCAATGATGGCATTTGCCACTTCATCATTAATAGGCGTTCCCATGAACACGATGCGTTCCTCGAGCAAGCGGGAATAAATGTCATACACACGCTCGCCAAATTGCGTTTTTTCAATGACCGTCGGAATGATGAAATTCTGCGGAGTGGCTCCACGAGAGATCTGCGATGCGATGGACGTAAGAAGAGGATGCATAGGTGAGGTTATAGGTTATAGGTTATAGGTTATAGGTGTGAGGATAAACAACTATGTATAGTATACAGGTATTTTCTGAAGAGCATTAGTTGGCATTCGACCTATTGTATGTTCCAATGAATATGTAATGAATAGTTGGCAATCCATACTCTCAGAGCATATACAACAATCAGCCAAACCGCTGGTTGTCATACTCGGTCCGACAGCAAGCGGAAAAACGGATTTTTCAATTGAGGTGGCACGTGTCATCGACAAGCTCAGTGTGACACGACCGGAAATCATCAACGCCGACTCTCGCCAGCTCTACAGGCACCTCGATATCGGTACAGCCAAAATCACTGAAGAGGAGAAGTGGTTCGACTGCGCTCACCATAAACAGAGAATTCCTCATTACCTGTTTGATGTGCTTGATCCCAAAGAAGAGGTCACTGTTGCAGGATATAAAGAATGGACAGAGAGATGCATTGATGACATACATGCACGAAGCAACGTGCCTGTTCTTGTCGGCGGATCCATGCTGTATATCAGCGCAGTCACAGATGGATATGTATTCAGCGGCCGAGGAAAGAAGGTGACAAAACCGATTCCGTATGATCTTTGCATCTTCGGCTTACACTGGCCACGCGAGGAATTAGTAAAACGCATTCATCAAAGAACTGCGAAGCTCCTTTGTTTCCCCTCCCTTGCCTGCCCCTCGGAGCCTTGGCGTAGTGGGGAGGGAGGGGCAGGGGAGGGGGATACATGGATCTCCGAAATAGAATCCCTCCTTCAACGCGGTTACACCCCCTCCGACCCCGGTATGAAAAGTTACGGCTACCGCGAAATTGCAGAGTGGATTTTGAAAGGAAAAGATCCAAAAACATTTCCTGCACTCGAAGAGGAGATCAATAAAAAAACATGTCAGTATGCAAAGAGGCAAATGACCTGGTGGAGAAGAGACAAAAGGATTTTTTGGCTACAATGTGGATGTGAACCTCTCTACACCAATCTCCAAGGCAATCCGTACCCGACAGGAATACCTCGATGCATTGAAAGAGTTAGACATCCACACAGTTGAAGATCTCCTTCTCTACCTCCCACGTACGCATGAAGATCTGAGCCAGATGCAAACCATCAGCTCGGCACCACTCCACGAGAAAGTCAGCATCCGCGGCACGGTGGAACATATCAAACTCGTGTATACGCGTAGCAAAAAGAAAATCATCACCGCAATGTTTACCGACAGAGAAGGGGACTCTGTCGAAGTAATCTGGTTCAACCAACCACACATCAAACGCATGCTGAAGGATGGTGACGAAGTGGCGCTCACCGGAAAACTCGTGGAAAGCCGATACAAAGTGCAATTTCAGAGTCCCGCTTTTGAAAGCATCCGCGAAGAGTCCCTGATTCACGCAGGACGACTGGTTCCGATCTATCCTCAATCTGGCATCATCACCAGTAAGTGGCTTCGTGAGAAAATCGCTCTCTGTAAAGACTGTATCAAAGGTATCCCTGAAACGCTTCCTCCGGAGATTCTCGAAGAAGAGAAGCTTCTGTCGCGTTTTGATGCCATTCGCGCATTTCATTTTCCGGACAAACCCGAAGAGGTACGCTCCGCCCGCGACCGCTTCGCATTCGAAGAGCTCTTCGCTATTCAACTCCAAGCATTGGAACGAAAGAAACTCTGGCAAAGGCACAGTGATGATCGCTTGCGCATTCCCATGAATCCTGAACTCATCAAAGCGTTCTTTGCGTCACTCAAGTTCACTCCAACGAAGAGTCAGAAGATAGCCATTTACGAAATCCTAAAAGACATGGAGAAAGATGTCCCCATGTCGCGCCTTCTGGAAGGCGATGTCGGTTCCGGGAAAACACTCGTGGCAGTTGCCACCATGGCACATACCATTGCCCACGGCGGCCAGTGCGCCCTCATGGCACCAACGGAAGTCCTCGCCAAGCAACATGCCGTAACGATTGCAAAATTGCTTATAAATTTCAGTAACTATATTCAAGAAAAAAAATCTATCACCTGTAACCTGTCACCTATCACCTCACTCCTGACAGGTTCCACTCCCGCCTCCGAAAAAGAAGCAGTAAAAATCAAACTGAAAAACGGACAAATAGATCTCGTGATCGGCACGCATGCTCTCATAGAAGATAGCGTGCAGTTCAAAAACCTCCTCCTCGTCATCATCGACGAACAGCATCGCTTTGGCGTGATGCAACGGAAGAATTTAGAAGAGAAAGGAAGCCCTCATACGCTCTCCATGACCGCCACTCCCATTCCACGCACACTTGCTCTCACTGCCTACGGCGAACATGACCTCTCCGTTCTCCTCGAAAAACCGGGTAACCGCAAACCGATTGATACGAAAGTCGTCGCCCCCGCCGACCGTCCCGTCATCGAGCGGTTCATTGACAGGGAGATAGAGGAGGGAAGGCAAGTGTTTGTGGTTTGTCCATTAATAGAAGGTAAAAAAGAACCTGTGTCGACCCTTCGTGGCAAAAAATCCCTGTGTCATGGTGAGGTGCCCCGATCGCTATCGGGGCCACGAATCCATACACAGGGATTTTTTGCACCTCAGGGTGACACAGATTTCTCCGACCTCAAATCCGTCCAACAGGAAATAAAGCGCCTTTCCCAAACCTTCCCCAACCGCCATATCACCTCCCTCCACGGTCGCATGACGCCAAAAGAGAAGGAAGAAACCATGCGCGCATTCAAAGAGAAGGAATTCGATATTTTAGTCTCTACATCGGTGATAGAAGTGGGGATTGATGTCCCCAATGCCACGGTCATGATCATCGAAGGTGCGCAGCGTTTCGGACTCGCTCAACTGCACCAATTCCGGGGACGCGTGGGCCGCTCTGACTGGAAAAGTCACTGTTTTCTCTTTACAAGCTCACCAGAGCAGGCAAAATCCGCCAGATTAAAGGCGATGGAGCATCATACTGACGGATTCAAGCTTGCAGAGATCGATCTTTCCATCCGCGGCCCCGGAGAACTCCTCGGAACCCTCCAAAGTGGCATTTCTTTGACCGATAAGCTCTCTCTGATGAACCCCGAACTCGTCCTCAGAGCCCGTAAAGCCGCAGAAAAATGCCTTCATCTTTCCCTTCTCCCTGCGGGAGAGGGTTAAGGTGAGGGGCCGACCATACTGCTCAACCCAATAATTTATCACTAAAATATTGACATTTATTATAAATAAAGTATAATATTAATCGAAATTATTATTTCACCACTCTAATCCTATGCCAGACACACCATTCACACCCCATGAGGCAGACATGTTGGCACAGCAAGGTTCTGCAGTAGACAATGAGGATCGCTTTAACAAAATCTCTGCAGCTATGGAAGGGAAAAATGCACGTCAGAATTTTCTTAGAACAATCGAGGAGCAGTGGAAAGGTGTGCAACATGCACGGTTTTTTGGAGAAACAGTAGACCGAACACTTGATGAAGCACTTGGAGAACTGGAGGCAGCTCTGAAAGACATTGATGTAGACTCACAAAGTATTCCTGTAGAATTACAAGACACAAAAAAGAAAATGAGCGAAGAGGCAAATGCAGAATATGCATTGCTTCGTACTTTGAAGAGAGAACTAGAAACATTGTTCGAGACTGTATCAGATGTAGAACAAGGAATTATTGCAGGTAGATACTCCAGTGAAAATATCCAGACAAAAATGGATGAGATCGTACGAGCATTAGAAGCAAAAATCCAAGCAGTACTCGACAGGATACGAAATGCATACGATAGGAAAATCTTTGATACTACTACACGAGATATTCCAGAAGCACAAAGACCAAAATATGAAGATATTGAACTTCGAATGAAGAATGTACGCAAACCATTAGAATCCAATAATCCTGAATTTGCCAGATTGCAAGCATTCAACGAGGCAATCGATGCCTTGCCAGAGAACAATGCTACAAAGAGGTTTGTACAATTTTTAAATGCAGCCCAGGAAACATACAGCGCAGCATTGACAAAGATTCAAGAAGAACAAACAAAAAAATTCCGACCACTTGAAGAACAGATGTCTCAAAAACGGCAAAGTCGTGACGAAGCAATCGGAGAAGATAATCGGCAAAAAGCTGATGACATCATAATCCTTTATGGCAATATTGGTCACACACCATCGGAGGAAGTCATCGCACAATTGAAAAACAGTTCGGATGCAAAAGTATTCTTCCAAACACTGAAAGATGCCGGATTTGTGAAACCGGGATGTGTCACTAAAGTCAGTGTAGTCCATGGACATTCCATCACTCTACTTGGCGACGATGCAGATAAGGTAAACATACAAAAGATTCAGTCTCAACTTGCATTACGCAAGGACAACTCTATTCCACTCACACCGGATGCATCCATGCGCTCACAAGAAGAAATAAAAGAATGCATAAAACACATGTCCACAGCAGGAAATAAGCTCGGCATCGAATTTGTCGACGGAGAAATCCACTCACTGCAAACAGTTGCACAAGGTCGAATAGAATTCACAAAAGGCTCACTCGAGGCGGCTGGAAAAAACAAAGAAGAACAGCCGAATCTGAACGAAATCGCTCAAGTTTGGCTAGTCACCCGAAAAGGAGTACAGAATGCTGTAAATGAATAACAATATTTGCATTATTCACATCTTTCCAATTTTTCCCATGTCAGACACCGCACACATCCTAAGTATGCTCATCGGGATTCCCGAGGAACGCAGGCAAGAACTCATTCAACGATACGAAAATGGTCAACTTACTGCTGAAGATAAAGAGCAATTAAAGCAACACATCCTACGCGCTATGGTGGAACTTGAGCACAGGAAAGCAGAATTAGAGAATTCGTAAGGGGTTTATTATGCATTCTTCCATACGTCGTCATGAATATGCTTCCCGAAAATCAAAATAGGGCAACGTATGAGCTCATTGAGAAAAATAAACAAATTTTAGAAGAACTTAAGGCAGAGCATTGGAAAATAGAACTTCTTGCAGAGTATCTGCAATGGAACGACAAAGACATTGAAAACCATGCAGTAGGTAATAGAAAAGCATTGAGTTTTGAAGACTTTGAAACACTGGAGGCAGAAGACATCACACGTGCCAAAGCAGCACAAATTAAAGAAAGCGCAACTAATCAAGAACCAGATGTGACAAAGAGCTTCTCATATGTGCTCGGCCAGCTGATCGGACTCTATCAGCTTGCTCTTTCAGATCGAAACATCTCTCCTGAAAAAGATAAGCGTATTCTTGACACAATCAACAAATACATTGCTTCCAGACTCACGCAACTCCACCGATCAAAACAATCTGCAACCGATGCTATTGCCCAAACCACAAAAGACAAGATTGAGAGGACAACCAATCAACTAATAGAATCTCCACCTCCACAACCTGTGGAACTGAATACGGAGTATTTTATACAAGAAAATGTTCTCGAAGATCTGAAGAAATTTGCCCGCGGAAGGGACGATGAGGAATCACTTCGAAACCTTACGTATGAGAATATGCGGTCAATTGAAGCCAATACTCAGAGCGGTGTAACGTTATCCGGAAAAAATTATATACAGGCTGCCAAAAGAGCTCTTTTCCCAGGTGAAAACAATAAGAGGCTTGTAACAGTATTCAACCACCTGAAACGACTGGCCCTGGGGGAACCGCCTCGTGTGCGACCACCAGCACAACCACCAGAACCCACTCTCCAAAATCGCATTGAAGCAGGGAAAAAACTCACACCTGCAGATGTTGATGCAATAAAAGATGACGAAGAACTTCAGAGTAAAGTCAAGAAGGAAAAGATAGCAGATCTTTCTGATGAAGACCTAGAAAAACTGAAACATAGCGATACCGCAAAGCAAGAACTCCTCGATCGCTTCCAGAAACAACCTATCGAGAGTTGGGATGCAGAAAAGATAAAAACGGAGTTTGGACGAATGGGGAAAACTCAAAAACAGAACTTGCGTGCTGAGCAATTGCAAAAACTCAGTGACGAACAGTTGAATGATGCAGACCTGAATGCTGACGCAGTACAAGAAGAAAAGAAACGACGAGAGTTAGAAGAGTTCAGAAAGAAAGATCCTGCCACCCTCGATCCGGAACGTGATGTACGTGACCGCTTCGATGATCTCAGCCCTGATCAGAAGCAAGCACTAAAAGAGGACAATCTGGACAAACTTCCGGACGATATCATCAACAATCCTGAAGATCATGGCCTGAACGCGGAGGAAGCACAGAAAGTAAAAGACCGCAGAAATCCACCTTCTCCAGAACCACCACCTCAGGAAGTAAGACCACCTGTACCATCGGTATCCGTAAATGGACATGCAGATGACAGTGATCCACAGCTTCGCCCTCCAGTAGTCGTTCCCAGTGACAATAACACGCCTCCCCCGCCTCCCAGTGGTAGTGGCGAACCGGAAGCGCGGGAAGCAGAACCTCCTTCAGATGATTTCGCACGTCAGTTGAAGGAGATTTTGACGAGCACGGAAGGACCGGAGATGCTTCGTAAACTCGCGGGAGAAACCGGAAACGAACGCCTCTGGATTGATCATCGAGGCAAGCGCATCGAACTTAAGCTCTCTGAAGAGGATCGCCAACTCTGCCGCGATATTCTCGAAGGCCGTAAGCCACTCACAGATCTTCTCAATAAACAACTCGATCTCCGGGCCCGCATGGACGAAGTCGGAGGAAGAACATGGAAAGAACGCTGGGCGGCAGACAGACGTTCAAACATCACCGGCAACCTGACAGGACAGTGGAAGACGGCACTCGAATCCAGTGAAGGACTCACTGTGACACAAGTGTGTGAAGACACAGCCAACGCTCTCCAGGTACAAGATGCAGAGAAGACTGCATTCATTACAGAACTCACTCGACTCCTCACGCCGTTCATCGCAGAAGGAAAAATTGCCAATGAACCTGAGAGATTCTGGAGAGAATTCCTCACACACGCACGCAACGCTCTCTACTCTGCGGAAGGATGGAAGACTCTAGAAGATGTCCCTGAAGCACAGGGCATAAAACTCGCATCGAAGACCTACGAACAGATCAAGATCCGCACATGGGAACGTGTAGATGAGGAGGGAACAGTAAATAAAGCCCTTATAGCTATAGAATCAATACCGTTAGCTGTAGAACCACTATCGGTAAATATGTACCAACAGGAAGGAATATGGATGTTAACCGAAACCCCAATAACAAATGGTAAACACTACTTTGTATTTAAAGTGGAGAAAGAGGGAAGCATAAAAACTCTATACGTTGATGAAAAACACCTGCGCATTTGCTGGCAATACAGAAAGGAGGGGAACGAATGGAAACACGTAGAACCAAGAAAATTCCAACTCCTCATACTCGAAAAACCGTCAGAAACACCTCCTGAGCCACCGCAGCCAACTCAGCCTGACAACCCTCCTTCAGTCGCACCTCTCCCGCCCAACTCTCCACCACCTGCACAACCGAATGAACCGCCATCTGTCAACACAGTTGACAATGCATCCGAATGGTTCGTGCCACAGAGAGAGAGAAACAGACATGACTGTGGACCATGCGTACTCATGAACGGACTCCGCTTCATAGGCGCAGACAACCCACCGAAGAATACACAGAAAATTCGAAAAGCCATCAACCAACTGACACATCGTAATACAGACAAACTTGGTGACACAGAGTGGTTATCCGACAAAGATCTCCACGCGTTTGTACAGGAAAACATGCCGGACTGCGAAGTGCAAATGATCGCAGGCCAAAAAGAGATCGTAGAAGACTTTCTGGATTCACAGGAATTCGGTTTTGCCA
>Ga0210019_1004650_pt1 | contig 11814 bp, 12 predicted proteins | sample CryGeyCG2114_020_2_FD_183969 | JGI IMG/M metagenome (GOLD analysis project Ga0210019, IMG submission 183969) | Groundwater microbial communities from aquifer - Crystal Geyser CG11_big_fil_rev_8/21/14_0.20 (SPAdes) (version 2) | ecosystem: Environmental > Aquatic > Deep subsurface > Groundwater ...
TATGGGGAAAGTTGGAGAAGGAGAAATCAGTATTGCCAACATAACTATGCCATTAGAATCAGAATCTACTCATGAAATACAGAATATATTGAAATTATTTTAGGACACTGAAATGCGTAATACAGGAAATATATTACCTTTATTCGTTTCGTGTTTTCTTTTAGTAACTCAAAATCAGGAACATCAGTAAATCTAAATCTAGTTTTATCTAAATTTTTTCCAGCTTGTAACACTCTTGTAGTATAAAGAGGCTCTAACTCGCCATTTGGCATACAAACAATACATAAAACTAGTGCATCTAAAGTGTCTTTGTCATATAGTATTGTTACAAAATATGATAAACAGAGTTTTGGATTATCTTTATTTTTATTGTAAATTGTTGGTAAGGATGGCGTATACTTTCTAAGCCGTTCATTTCCTCCACCTGCATTCACAACCATATTTCCCTTGTAACTATTTTGATTTGTACCTACAAATATATTTTTTGTATAATCTCCAATATTAGTGTTTCCAACAAGAGATGCACCAACTGTTTTTAAATCTATATGGATAAAAGCATCTTCAACTTCAAAAAATAAATCTGCCCCAACGGGAGAGGAGTTTGGTTGTCCTATTCCTTTCCCATTTAGCAAAGAATATACAATTCTTTCAGCACCAACTGCAAAATCAGAAATACCAGACTTATATAAACCAATCCAATCATCTTGAATCTTTGCTTTAGTCTTAAACCCAAACAAAAGCTCATCTTCTACAAATTTTAGAAAATGAAAATATTTATTTAAATACTTTCTCTCTAATAATTCGATCTGAATCAATTTTTTCTTCTGTTCTAAAGAAAGATTGCTCATATTTATCTAATTCTAATTTTATTACTTCTGCAATTTTTTCCGCTAACAAAACAGGAACTGCATTTCCAATTTGTTTATACATACTCCCCAAACTACCATGAAAAATGAAATCATCTGGAAATGTTTGAATTATTGCACATTCTCTAACAGACATTCTTCTTTCTCTGTTTGGATGAATTTCTGGACCTGTTGCAGTTATTGTATCACTAGGTAATTCCCAATTACTAATTCTTAAAGACTGTTCAAATTTTATATCTTTAAGTTCTAACTCTGTCGCTACTAAATCATACTTATCATCAAAATTAAAAAGTTTTTTTAATTCTCGCCAATCGCTTGGATTTGGTATACTACCTGAGTTATTATCTTTTCGAAACCAATGTCCTGCAGTATATGCATATCCAAAATGCTCATCAACTTTTTTTGTTGACCAACCACTTTTATCTCTCCAATATCTTAGATAATCACAAATTTCATCTTGATTAACATTATGTTTTCTTCCCCAAAATTTGTCCGCAACATTCATTCTTGCAACATGATTATGAATTAACGTTCCATTTAGATCAAAAGAAATATCCCTTGTTCTGATATCTGCTAAATGTCCTACAACTTCCTTAACAGAAACATATGGTTTTAAGTTTCTATCAAATAAATTATTTTCTAACCCATGTGTTATCTTAGGAAAAGGATTTTTTAAACCCAATCTATTTCCAATTATTACAACTCTTTCTCTGTTTTGTGGCACCCCGTAGTCAGATGCTTTAAGCAATTTATATTCAACCTTATATCCTATTGATCTAAAGTCCTCAATAATCATCTCTATTACCTTTCCCTGTTGCATTGACAATAATCCCTTTACATTTTCTCCTACAAAAAATTTTGGTTGCTTATCTTTAATTAATCTTAAAAGTTCTTTGTACAAAAAATTTCTCTTATCATCCATATTCCTTTTTGTATTTGCAACTGAAAATCCCTGACATGGAAACCCTCCTAAAAGAACATCAAAGTCATCTGGAATTTTTTCACTTGGAATTTTTGTAATATCTCCAAGTACAATATGTGTATCTATATTATTCTTATATGTCTCAACTGCATCACTAAAAAAATCGTTTGCCCAAACAACTTCAAACCCTGCATTTATAAAACCAAGGTCAAGCCCTCCACAGCCCGAAAATAGACTAGTTACTTTGTATTTCTCATTCATATATTAATTAACCTTACCCTTTCTCCCCCCAACTATCAACAATCCTTGCATCAACTTTTATAGGTATATCTTTTAATATTACTGCGCCTGCATTTATCATCTCTTGTTCTGCAATTTGTAACGACTTTTCTGCATCTTTCTCACTACATTCAATCATTATTTCATCATGTATTGTATTAATTATGTGTGCATCTAAATTTTCTTGTTTTAATTTTTTTGAGATTGCAACTAATGCTAGCTTTATCATATCTGCCCCTGTTCCTTGTATTGGGTGGTTCATTGCTGCTCGTTTTATTCCTGCCATCATCCTATCAAAATCTGCTGTTTTTTCTCTTGGTACATCATAAAATCTCTTTCTTCCATACAAAGTTGTTGTATAACCTTTTGCTATTGCCTCATTACCAGATCTATCTAAAAATTCTCTAACAAATTTATATGTTACGTTATATTTATCTAACAAATCTTTTCCACTATTAAAATCTATATCTAAGCTTGCGGCAAGTGCCCTTGGCCCCATTCCGTAGATTATTCCAAAGTTTAATGTTTTAGCACTATCTCTTTGTTCTGGTGTTACTTTTTCAAGGTCAATATTAAAAAGTTTACTTGCAGTTAGTTTGTGTAAATCTATACCTTGCTGAAACGACTTTAAAAATTCTGGGTCTTGACTGTAATGAGCTAAAATTCTAAGTTCTTGTTGGGAATAGTCAGCCACTATATATTTATTACCTTTTTCTGGTACAAAAAATTCTCGTATCTTTTTACCAACTCCACCTTTAGGAATCTGTTGAAAGTTTGGATTAACACAGGAAAATCTGCCTGTATCACTACCTAGTTGTTTATATTCTGGGTGAATTCGATTTGTGATAGGACTAATCTTATCAAGTAAATTTTGACCAAATGCTTTAAGTAATTTTTCATGTTCCCTGTAACTTAATAATAACCTTGCGATTGGATGATCAATTTTTTCTATCTCGTACTCTCTTGTTGATTTTATCTTTATATTTAGCTTGTTATTAAATAAATCTAGTACCTGCTTAGGACTATTTAAATTAATATAGTCAGTGATAGTTTCAAACATATTAAGTGCCTCAGAGTTATAAAACTGAGCAACCTTTTCTTGAATTTTTTGATTAATTAAGTCTCTTTCTTTTTGCAAACTTACTATTAACTCAGCCCAACTTTCTTTTTTTACAAAAGTGCCTCGCATTTGCATATCAACAACTACCAATGCAACTTGATGCTCTAGCTCTAATACCTTTTCAATCTCTTGTTCTTTTACCTTTTCAAACTGCTTTTTGTAAATTTCAGGTAGTACAAGTGCGTCAGTTGCTGCATAATCTAGTTGGTCAGGATTAATTTCTTTAGTGTTAAATACACTTTCAAAAGCTAGATCTTTCCAATTTTTAACAATGTCTTTATCTAAATATTTTTTTGTTATTGCTTGTAGATTTGATTCTTCTAAACTGCCTGCAGTTAATAACTTTTCAGCAAGAAAAGTATCGTAAATATTTTCAAACTCAAAATTAAAAACCTCTTTTAAAACCTGAATATCAAATACTGCATTTTGAAATACCTTTAGGATTTTTACGTCGTTAAATATTATGTTTAGGAATGAGATATCTGAAACTTTAGTGCAGTTTATAACCCATGCAATAGTCCCGTTTGAGATCTGAACTGTAAGTAGGTAATTAGTATAAAAATTTGGCTGATACACCTCACTGTCAATACCTAAAATACTCTCTGTTTTAAAAAGAGATAGTTCTGATTTTAATTGTTGTTCTGTCTCAATTAATCGAATTTGCATTTAAACCTTTAATAATATTTATAACCACCCCCGCATCTGCCTTACCTTTTGTCTGCCTCATTACCTGTCCTACTAAAAATTGTATTGAGTTTGCATTTCCATTTTTATAATCCTCATATGCCTTTTGATTTTCTGAAATTACTTGTTTAATAATGATTTCTAGTTCATCTGTATCTGAGATTACCTCTGATTTTTCACTTTTTAATAATTCAAAAAATTGCTGTGTACCTAAGGTTTGTGATTCTTTTGAGTTTACTAGTTTTTTTGCTATGTCTTTTGCATTAATTTCTTCTGATAATTTTATAAGTTCGTAAAAATGTTTTAATAAACCTAGATCGTTTATAAATACATTTATCTCATGTTCTGATAAACCAAGTTCATTTTTTAACTTCTCTCTTTTTATTATTGGCAAGTCATCAACACAACTTGCTAAACTATCTACATAACTTTGTTCAAGTAAAATTGGTGGAATATCTGGCTCGGGGAAATATCTATAGTCATCTGCTGTTTCTTTTGTTCTTTGTAAAAATGTTTCGTTTTTATTTTCGTTCCAACCTCTTGTTTCTTGTGCTGGTGTTTCGCCACTTTCTAAAATCTCAGACTGTCTTTTAAACTCAAACTCGATTGCCTTTAGCATAAATTTAAAGCTGTTTATATTTTTAAGCTCTACCTTATAGTTTGGCAGATCTATTCTGCCTACTTTTCTTACCGAAACATTTGCCTCTAACCTTAACTGACCCTTTTCCATATCTGCATCTGAGATATTTAAGTGCCTTAAAATTAGCCTTAGCTCTCTTGTAAAACTATCTAAATCCTCTAACAACTTAAAATCTGGCTCTGTTACAAGCTCGATAAGTGGCATTCCTGACCTGTTGTAATCAACCAATGTCTTATTTCCTACATGGCTTAACTTTCCTGTGTCCTCTTCCATATGTATCCTAGTTATTCGAATATCTTTGCCTCGCTCTAAAACTACATTTCCATGCATACAGAATGGCTTGTCGTACTGGCTAATCTGGTAGCCCTTTGGCAAATCTGGATAGTAGTAATGCTTTCGATCAAACTTCGAACTTAAATTTATAGTACAGCCAAAGGCAAACCCCAATTTAATTAACTGCTCGATTGCTATTTTATTTGGGACAGGCAAAGCGCCTGGTAATCCTAAACAGGTTGGACAGGTATGAGAGTTTGGTTTTGCTCCAAAAATATCTGCACTACAATTACAAAACATCTTAGTTTTGGTATTTGGTTGTATGTGGACTTCTAGTCCTATTACTAATTCATAGTTCATAATAATCCTAAATCTTTAAAAACTGCTCTAAACTGATTGATTGCCTCTGTAACTACATAATGTGGTGGATCATAACTTGCATCATGCACCATAGAGTTTCTAAGCTTGTGTGCTTTCCATGCCATATCATATATCGAGTAATCAGAAAATAAGTCTTTTGAAATTTTAAGTCCTTCGCCCATTGTTGTTGTACCTGTTGCCTCTTTTATAATTTGCTCTAAAACTTTGTCTGCAATAATTACTGCCTGTTTTGCACTGCTTGGATTTTTAGTCTTAATTAAGATCTCAATCTCTGACCATTTTTCTTTTACAAAACTTGAGCTTGTTTTTATTCGTACCTTACGCCTAGTTTCGGGAAATATTAAGTTTTTTAATAAGTTTGCAAACATTTTTCGATTTTCTCTGAAATTTGTAACAATTGTAAATCTTTTTTATGACCAGCAATAAACTGTATCCCAACTGGTAGCTTATCATCTGTATTTGCAGGAATGCTGATTGCAGGCAAACCTGCTAGTTTTGTAGGTATAGTAAAAATATCTGCCAGGTACATTTCAATCGGAGTTAGCATTGCACCTAATTTAAATGCAGTTGTTGGTGTTGTTGGAGTCATTATTAAATCAACGCTCTCAAATATTTTTGAGTAATAATCTTTTACCTGTTGCCTTAAAATATTTGCTTTTTTGTAGTATTTATCACTATATCCAGCCGATAGTGTGTATGTTCCAATTATCGATCTACGTTTTGGCTCTGACCCTAAATATTTTGTTCTTGTTTTTGTGTAAAGTTTGATTAAGTCATTTGACTCTTCTCTTTTGCCATACTTTACCCCATCATACCTTGCCAAATTTGATGAAACCTCTGAAGGAACTAATATATAATAAACTGCTAATGCTTGCTGTAAGTTGGTGTTTGGCACCACTACAAACTCTATTTTATCTTTTTTTAAACTTGTAACTGTGTTTTCAAATGCCACTTTCACTTGTTCTGAAACCCCCTCTAAGATATTTTCTGGGATTCCAATCTTAATATTAGATCCTGAAACCTTTTCACTTGGTAAATCAAGCGAAGTTGCATCTTTTTCATCTTTCCCTCTAATTACATCAAATACTGCTTTTGTGTCTTTTACATTATTTGCAAACACCCCTACCTGATCAAAAGATGATGCCATTGCAATAACTCCGTATCTACTAACCGCACCATACGAAGGACAAAATCCAACTACTCCACAAAAACTTGCAGGTTGTCTTATCGAGCCACCTGTATCAGTACCTAGTGAAATAGGCACAAAACCAGCTGAAACTGCAGCTGCTGATCCTCCACTACTTCCACCTGGAACAAGTGTTAAATCTTTAGGATTTTTTGTGGTAAAGTATGCAGAATTTTCAGTAGAGCTGCCCATTGCAAACTCGTCCATATTGGTTTTACCAATTACAAAATAACCATTATTTTCTAGTTTATTAATTACCGTTGCGTTGTAAGGGGGGATATAGTTTTCTAAGATTTTAGAACCTGCTGTAGATACTACACCTTTTGTCGAGATCATGTCTTTTATTGCAATTGGGATACCTGTTTCTTTTGATAAATCATTCTTTAGATATAAAAATGAGTTAATCTTTTTATCCTGTTCTTCCACCTGTGCAAGATACTCATTTATATTTTCTTTATTATATTTTTTTTCAAAGTCATTTATTGTCATTAAAATATTCCTTCTATCTCAATATAATCATCTTTTGCTTTTGGCGCATTTTTTAACACATCTTTACTAGATAAACTACTCTCAACAACATCCTCTTTAAAAACGTTCTGGTTTTCTGAGATGTTTACATCTTTATCTAAATTTCCGTTGGCGTTATTTACAACCTCAACATAATCTAAAATTGATTCTAGCTCTTTTAAAAACTTTTCTTGATTTTCTATAATATCAACTCTTGCTAATTTAGCTGTGTTAATTAAAACTTCGTTATTCATAATTACATATTACTAAGTCTTGTTATTCTATCTTCAATTGGAGGGTGAGTTGAAAACAACAAGTTTATATTTTTACCAAAACCAGCTGAATTAACCTTAAATGGATTTGTAATATACAAGTGAGCTGTTGCTCTGTTTGCTACCTCTAACTTTTCGCTGTCTTGATTTAGTTTACCTAGTGCAGATATTAACCCATTTGGATTTCTTGTAAACTTAACTGCTGTTGCATCTGCCAGAAACTCACGTTGTCTTGATATTGCAAGTTTAATAACTTGGGCAATTATCGGTGCTACTATTGCAGAAACTACAGCTACTATTAAAAATATACCGTTAGAATTTTTATTATTGTCATCCCCTCCAAAAAATCGTATCCTCCACACCCAGTCAACTACAAGTACTATTGTTCCAACTAAAACAGCAACAACAGACATTAACAGTATATCTTTATTACCAATATGGCTTAGCTCGTGTGCCATTACCCCCTCTATCTCAGATCTTTCTAGCCTTGATAAAAGTCCAGTTGTAGCTACAACAGCAGAATGGTTTTTATCTCGTCCTGTTGCAAAGGCGTTCATCGCCGTATCATCTATTACATAAAGCTTTGGCATAGGGATACCTGTTCCAATCGAGATATTTTCTACAACAGTGTAAAAGTCGAAATGTTCCTCTTTTGTCACTGGCTTTGCCTTAGATAAACTTAAAACAATTTTATCGCTATAATAATAGCTAACAAAACTTGAACCTAATGAAAAGATAAATGCAAAAAACACTAACGAGGTACTATCTCCAATTAATCCTCCTATTACATAGGCGAAAAAGATCATAAAAACAATAAACCCTACAATAAGTAGAATAGTTTTCTCAATATTCTTCTGACTGCTCTCGTAAAAATTTACTATCTCTGCCATATTAGATATTTATCTGTGGTGTTACTGTATCACTTTCACTTACCTCAATATGTTGACCGCTTTCTGGTGTTTTAAGCCCCACCTCTGGCTTAAATCCAAACATATTTGCGATCATATTAGAAGGAAACACTACCAATTTTTGATTATAATCTGCCGTTAAATCGATTAATAACCGTCTAGCATAGCTTACTTTATCAGAGGTATCTGTTAAATTTCTCATTAAATCTTTAACAAGATCAGACGCTTTAAGCTCTGGGTTACTTTCTAGTACCACTCTAATTGCTGGCATTGCTTGCATCATCTGTTCGTTTGCCTGTAACATTTTTTCAACATCACCAGAATCAACAGCAGATGAGATTAATTTTCTTGCATCTGTTAGTTTTGTAAAAACAGTCTGCTCATGTTCCATATAACCTTTAGTTGCATTTGCAAGATTAGGGATTAACTCTGCTTGTCTTTTTAACTGGTTACCTATCTCTTGAATAGAGGCCTTTATCCTAACCTTTGTACTGTTTAGAAAGTTGTAAATACTTACAGCATAAAAAACTACACCTACTATAACTAATAACGGAATAAATAATATTGATAACATCATAATTTTATTTCAAAACTTACTACATAATTACAGTATACATTGTACTATATGAAAAATCTTGATTAAATAGTTTGTTCCAGTTAAAATATGTAAACAAAGTCATTCCCTTGCCTGCACGCCTTTGGAGTGAAAAAGGGAATCTAGTTATTATAATTTCTAGATCCCCGTATACACGAGGATGACATCTATAAATTGTGGAGCCATAGCTCAGTTGGTTAGAGCGCTTCCCTGTCACGGAAGAGGTCACGGGTTCGAGTCCCGTTGGTTCCGCCAACTCGTCAAACGAGTTTTTGAGACTCGTAAAAAATTTTGACGAGTTGAGGTTCGTTAGACGAACCCAAGAAATTTATTTTCTGTATTTAACAAAGTCAGACTTTGTTATGGAATTTGAACACTACTATGGATATCACACTATATTCAGAAAAGGATCATAAATTTTATACAGGTTACTCAACAAATTTAAAACAAAGATTAAAGACACATTTTGCAGGAGAAGTTACTTCAACAAGATATAGAAGACCATTAAAACTAATACAATACGAATATTATATAAACAAACAAGATGCCAAGGCTAGGGAAGTTTTTCTAAAGAGTGGGTTTGGAAGAGAACAGTTAAGAAAAGCGTTACAAAAAACTTTAGGAAGTATGCGTGTCCCTTAAAGGTACGCCATATAATAAATTTACTTAAAACATTATTATATATCATTCTTTATTTATCTCTACCCCATAAGAAAACTTACATTAAAAATATGCTCAATAAAACCCTTGATTTTTATATAACATTAAATATAGAATGGAATTTAGAATAACCTATATTCTTTTTTTAAGTATTAATATTCTGTCCAGAGGAGTAATTATGCCAGATGAAATAAAAAACAACGATTTTGAAGATTTCGAAGATGATGAGGAAATGATAAATCCAACTCGAAGTGCACTTGCAGCAGTTGCGGCAGGGGTGCTAGTAATAATTGCAGGATTTCTTGTTTGGAACTACCTACAAAACTTAGGTGGAAACAAAAATAATTCACAAGATATTCAGGCTATTTTAGACGAAGTAAATCAAGATAAAGACAATAATAATGATGGCAATGATTCCGAAAATTCTGCTAACTCTGATGAAACAAATGATTCTAAGACTGAAGATACTTCAGTAGTTGCTACTGACGATAAAGTGAAAGATTCTGCACCAAAAACTGAAACAGTAAAAGCTGTTACTTCGCCTACTGTCACAACTTATGGAGTAAATGATTATAATAGTGGAGATATAAAGACAGGTAAATATGTAGTTAAAGCAGGAGATACACTTTGGGAAATTGCAGAAGCAGTATACGGAAGCGGTTTTGATTGGCAACAGATTGCAGATGCAAACCCTAGCCTAGTATACACACTTGCAAATGGAAATGTTGGAATAGACACAGGGGTTACACTAACAATACCTGCACTAAAATAAAGGGCATTATTTACACTGCAGAATCTGAACCAATAAAACAATTAAGCCTCCAGACGTGGGGGCTTTTTGTTTGGAAAAGATTTAGTATAATAGAAATTAATGTCAAACGAACTAACCAAAATAGCAATTTTTAAGGGAAAGGAGATTAGAAAAACTATTTATAATGATGAGTGATGGCTTTCAGTTGAGGATGTGGTTTTGATTTTGATTTTGACCGATTCAGTTAATGTTAAAGATTATATGAATAAGATGCGAAAACGGGATTTAGAATTAAACAAAGGGTATGGACAAATTGTCCATACCCTTCCGATTAACACAGCTGACGGAAGACAAAACATAAATTGTGCGGGAGTAGTTTTAATGAGTTTCAAAATCTTTGATTTTGTTTAACGAATTAATCCGCCTTTGGCGGACAGTGGTAAAATAAGTTTTAGAATTGTAACATTTAGATTGTAATTATCTCGCGGGAGTAGTTTTAATGAGTTTCAAAATCTTTGATTTTGTTTAACGAATTAATCCGCCTTTGGCGGACAGTGGTAAAATAAGTTTTAGAATTGTAACATTTAGATTGTAATTATCTCGCGGGAGTAGTTCAGTGGTAGAATATTTCCTTCCCAAGGAAAAGATCGCGAGTTCGAGTCTCGTCTCCCGCTCCAAATGATTATAAGGGTTCCCCCACCTCAAAGAATCGGGACTTTGACGAGTACGAGGGGAGGTGTCTCGGCTTAGTTTTTAAATATTAAACTTCTTAAACTTTTCTTCTAACAATTTTGCATGCTTTTCACCAAACTGGGATATCTCATTTCTTACCTCTTCATCAGTTTGCCTATGCCAAACCCTAACCGTATCTTTTTTATAAAACATATCTGCAAAACTTATTATCTCTTCTTCAATAGTTAGTGGCACATAATCCTTTAACTCTAATGGCAAATTTTTCTCTATTATTTCCTCTTTAAAAATTCCGACACCAGTATGTCGCTCTGCAACTAGTGCATGTTTTTCTAAACCTTCTGATTTTAAAATTTTTGCCCCTTCTGAGATATGACAGATATATGGCAACGTTCCACCTAACTCTTGTTTATAATCAACAACCTTGCATATACCAATATCATGTAACATACTAGCCTCGATAATAAATTGGATCTGATCTTTTGACATGCCAAAATGTTTTGCTATCTTAATTGCGTAAGCTGCTACCAAGGTTACATGGATTATATAGTTATGATAACTTTGTGTATTAATTGATATATATTTATGAATTATCTGAAAGTAATCAACTTGTTTCACTATTCCATTTTAACACATTTGTTATGTATCTACATTAAACTCATATTCTAGAAGCAATCGTTACACCCCTGATAATTTTGTACTAATTGATAATATACTTCATTGGCAGTTTTGTAACCATGTATTTTTCTAGGTCTATCATTTATTTCCTCTATCACTTCCTGTAACTCTGCGTTGCTCACCGTTGAAAAATCTGTACCTGTAGGATAGTAGTATCTAATGTGCCAATTACCATGTTCATTTGTTCCTCTTTCAAATGATGAATATGGGTGTGCATGAAATGTATCCATATTAAATTTGCTCCTTAGTTTGTAATGTAAATGTGTTTCTTTTCCGTTGTCTAATGTTGTTGATTTGACAGCAAAGTTTGGTTCCTCTTTAAATATATTTATCTGTGCTTTTAACGCATTCATACTTGTTAAGTTTTTTACTTTTTCTGCTTTAATCCTTCTACTCATTCGT
>Ga0210019_1004651_pt1 | contig 11814 bp, 15 predicted proteins | sample CryGeyCG2114_020_2_FD_183969 | JGI IMG/M metagenome (GOLD analysis project Ga0210019, IMG submission 183969) | Groundwater microbial communities from aquifer - Crystal Geyser CG11_big_fil_rev_8/21/14_0.20 (SPAdes) (version 2) | ecosystem: Environmental > Aquatic > Deep subsurface > Groundwater ...
TTTGTATTTGAAACTTTTCTGTAAAACATCCAATAACAAAATTGATTAATGAGAAGATAAAAAGATTTTACCAATTAATTATGTTTAATTTGGATGTAATCAATTGTAGATTATTTGAAAACAGCAAGATAGTTAAAAAATTACTGAATGGGGTTATGCCCATTATTTTTGGGCGAAATCTTGCACCCAGTGGTAATTTTATTTATCATTGAAAAATATGTGATGGTAAGTATTCCAATAGCTGCAATTCTAATTGGAATTTCATAATCATTTAAAAAAGATACAGCAGTTGCACCAGCAATGCCAAATGACGAGGCAATTGAAAAACCCACTGTGCTACAGCTAGTGCAAATTCCTGAACCTGCACTTAATGCTGAACCAACTATTCCAGCACCCGCTTTTTTTGAGCTAGTTTTTATCATACTGATCTGAAATATCGAAATTGCAGTAACAATACTTGTAAGTAACGAAACAACAAGTATTGAGATAAAACTAGGAATCACATCTTCTGTAACATTAAAAATAAAATAAGGTTCAAAAAATAGAAGCCCCTGTACATATAACAATAAAACAAACATTGAGACAAAAATTATTCCAGATAATACAAGAAAGTAAATGTTTGAAAAAACTAATCTAATAACTTGAATGTGCTTGCTCATCTCAAATCACTAGACATTAGTAAGATCTATTGAACTTTTTGGCAATAATATGATCAATTCCAATTTTTCCAGACCCAGACAATGCTAACATTATTGTAAGACCTAACATAGATGGATCTTTCCATATTGCTGGTCCTTGGGTAAAATCAAAGCCAAACATCACCATGGCTCCAATCAGTATGATTATTTGAAATATAGCCGCAAATCGAGTGAATAGTCCTACAAAAATTAATGTCCCTGAGATAAGTTCTGCTGTGCCTATAATGATTGCCATGTTAGTTGACATCATTGGATCGATTCCGACCATAGATTGCAACATTTGACCAAAGATAACAGGATCTGATACTTTACCAATACCTGCCCAAATAAATCCAAATGAAATTCCTACTCTTAGAATCAAAATACCTATGTCCATAAGACGTCCAGTATTGGTTTTGAAAATTAGTGACATGGCGATTTTTTTCTACAAAACTATTAAAGAATTGTTCCAAATTCATAATGCTTCATTTTAGTTTGTTTTATACTCATTAAAATTTCCCTTTTTTTATTTTTTAATCTGTAAAAAATTTTTATGATTTCTAGGGATTGAATCTGGTATCAATTTGGATAAATACTTTCATATGTTTAGTGAGTAGTACAAATAATGAATTACACAAAACTATTAGACAAAGTCATGAATTGCGAATCATATGTTAGGTTTGCGATAATAGTTGACAGTCATGGAAACAAAATTGAATCTCGATTAAAAGAAGGAACTGCAAATTTTTTACCACCTCAAGAGATGAATGAATCTCTTAAATTTGCTCTTGATTCGTGGAAATTTCGAACTAAAAATGCCAAATTTCTAGGAAAAAACAGGTATGTTGTAGCTGTGTATGATAATGTACGACGATTTACAGTTCCAATCGACGATGAACATCTAATGCTGGTAACTTTGGATAACAAGGGCGGGCAAAAAGATATGATTGAAAGGATCTTGAGTATTTTAGAAGGGGACTATACTAAATCCATTTTCTCCGGTCCACAATCATAATTGTATTTAGAATAAAACTAATTATTTTCATTTGTTTGTTATTTCTTTTCAACATGTAATGACTGTGCTTTTCTACCTGGATGTGTGATTTTTTCTTTTGATATCTTACGACCTAGAATGATTTCGGACATTTCCATACTACGTTTAACCAAGTCCTTGGCACCATCCTTAAGATCTGAACTGTTCTTGACGTAATCCATATTATTTTCCATGTCTTCTGCTGACCATCCTCTGGAGTGAGCAATGTATGGAAATGGTGGGAATGCAAATCCCAACTCTGCGAAAAATCCTAACATGTGTCCTGCAACATCTTGGATATTATCTTGTCCGCCAGTTATTATGAATGCTGCAACTTTATTTTGAATTAATACTTTATCTGCAATAGTTACTTGATTCTGAATACAGTTCATTCTTTCTGCCATCTTGTAATATAATGAGCTAGCTGCACCCCATCTTATTGGTGTAGAGACTATTATTACATCGCCCCAATGAATTAAGGCTTCATAAACTTGAGCAAGCTGATCCGTCTCGTCCATTTGTGTAATAGAACAAGGCCATGTACATGCAGCGGCACTTTTAGAATAGTATCCTTCACATGCCCTAAATTTTAAATCATTTAATTTGATAAGCAAAGTTTCTGCACCGAGTTCTTTTTTTGCATGATTAATTGCAACTTCAAGAAGTTTATCCGACGTTGAGTATCTAGGATTTTCTGAATCCATTATGGTTGTGGATATTCCAACAACCCTGATTTTCCCTTCCTCTCTCTTGACTTTTCTTGCTAATGGGTGTGGTGGATGAGGCGTTTTATGTCTAGATGTGATGGATTCTGTGTTAATGTAAAGAATTCCATTTTCAATTTTTAATTCATATTGTGGTACTTTGTCTTGTTCAAATCCCGGCTCTCCAGAACCTTTTGTTCTGTGAAATTTCCAATTATGCCAAGGGCATACTATGTAATCACCATCAAGACGACCTTGTCCTAATGGTCCGCCAACATGATTACAAATATTAGATATAGCACCAAATTCACCATTTTGATATGACAGTGCTATCGGGGTATTATTGATGGTAATTTCTCTTAGTGATGGAACTTTAAAATCATCTATGCCTCCTAGTTTGTGCCATTTTTCATTTAACAATTACATCACTTGATTAATTTCTATCATAAAAATACTATTGAGATCATTCCAATACCTATCACAGCAAATAACATTCCAAATATTTTTTCCATTATGTCTGATGAAAATTTACCTTGTAATCGCGTACCAATTTGACCGCCTATTATAACTCCAGGGATAGTGTAGATAACCAAGTGCCAAGGTATTGCTTCTGCACCTCCTTCTGAGATTAATGTAAAAATATGTGTGCCCGATGCAACTGCAACGGTAATTATAATTACAAAAACAGATGTTGCCACAGCTACAGGTACTGGCATTTTGCATTGTTTTACAAGTTGTGGAGTTATGATTTCTCCTATTCCAACAGACATCAATCCCGTAATGAAAGCACCTATTCCAGTGAACGCTTTGCCTTTACCTGGATGACAGAGATGATAATTGTATTCATTTCCTTTATCATCGGTGATTTTTCTTTCATGACCTATATGTGAGAACTGTCCAGAAAGGGATTCGCTGGAAATTTTTTCTTTTTCTTTAGTCGAGGGTCTTTTTAGCATGATATATGCAAGAATTAACATCAATGAGCCATATAGAATTTTTAACATATCTGGATTTGCACTTTGAGATAAAAGTGAACCTACTATTGCGGAAGGTACTGCAATAATTATAAGCGATTTTGCCACTTTGAAATCAATTAGGTGTCTTTTCAAATATCCTATCAAACCGGAGGTAAATCCAAACGCCTCAGTCAGTAATGCAACACCTATTGCTGCCACTGGTCCTGCAAGCATGTATTCTGGACCTAAAATTGGAAATAGGATTAGAAAAATTGGCATGAACATTGCGGCGCCACCTATTCCACCAAGCATAGCTCCTGTGGCCACAAGAGAAGAAATGGGCAACATAAACCAGTATAATGTATAATCCATTATTTTCTATCCATCATTGTTCTTTGTAACAATAAAATAATTTTTTTCAGAAATGATTTAAATAAATTCCCAATTTCATGCCTTAATTCTAAGTTTCATGATGATTTGAATATCAAGTACTAATATTTTAGCGGTCAAATACATTACAAAAAATATCTCTAAAATACATGTTGAATCACATAATGTTTTGAGAGAAAAAGATTAAAACATGCACAGGTTAAGATAAATAAGTTAGTCTTTTTTTGATTCTAAATATCTAATAGCATCGATCGCTGCTTGAGCCCCTGATCCTGCAGCAGTTATGGCTTGTCGATACTCATAATCAAAAACATCGCCTGCTACAAACACTCCTTCAACGTTGGTTTGACTCTTGGTTACTTTCTCGATAAAACCATTTGAATTAATTTTTACTTGACCTCTAAAAATTTCAGTGTTGGGTTTGTGACCAATTGTTATGAAAATGACACTACATGGTATTTCTGAAATTTTTCCATCTTTAACATTTTCAATCTTAATTCCTGTTACGTGTGAATCACCCAAGATTTCTTTTACTATGCTCCACCAAACAAATTCAATTTTTGGATTGCTTAAAGCCCTCTGTTGAAGAATATGAGTTGCTCGTAATTCATCTCTTCTGTTTATAACAAATACCTTGTTTGCAAGTTTAGTCATAAACAACGCATCTTCAATTGCAACATCACCGCCACCAACCAAGCAGACATCTTTATCTTTAAAGAAATATCCGTCACACGTAGCACATGCTGAAACTCCCTTACCCTTTAGTTTTGTTTCTGAGTCAAGTCCAAGCCATAGTGCCGATGCACCTGTAGCAATAATTACAACATCGCCTAGAATTTCCTTGCTACCTGTCTTGATCTTAAAAGGATTGCTTTTGAAATCAACACCTGTAACAGTACTGTCAGAGAATTTGACTCCAACTTTTTCTGCCTGTTGTCTTATGCGAGTCATAAGATCAGGACCTAATATGCCTCCTGGAAAACCTGGAAAATTTTCAACATCTGTAGTATATATCAATTGTCCACCAGGTTGATCTCCTGATATGACGGTAGTGTCAATCCCACCTCGCACTAGATAAATTGCAGATGTAAGACCTGCGGGACCAGAACCGATAACTATAGCTTTTTGCATTTTTATACTTTAAACTAGTCATATACAAAGTTTTTAGGCAATTGCTCTCTTGTCTAATTATGTATGAATGTGAAGAATGTCAAGGTGAAGAAGGAAATTCAAAATATGATTTTCCAATAATTGATCAAACAGGCAAACAAAAAATACTACACTTGGAATGTTGTTCTAAAGAAAACTTGCTAAAATTATTACATCGTAGAGTTGAAACTGAACTTATGTTTTACAATGATGTTAAAGAACTTGTGAATAATCCTACTTTTAATGTTATTTTAAAATTTGAACAAAAATATGGCACATTTGATGAAGTTAAAAATGGAATTCAAATAGATAGATTTAAAGAAGTTTTGGCAATGTTAGACCAAATTAAAAATAAATAAACAACTTTATTATCAAAACCATGTCTCCGGCATAAATCACTTCATCAAGGATTAATTACAGCTCTTCCAAGTATTTTTCCGGTCTTTAATTCTTCTAATGCCTTATTTGCATCATCAAGTTTAAAAGTTTTAGAAATTATGGGATTAATTGCATTTCTTCTTACAAGACTAACTAAATCAGCCAAGTCTGCCAATCTTCCAGTGTATGAACCAATAATGGTTTGAGATTTCAGTGGCAATAAGGGTAAATTAAGTTCAATTGAACCACCAAACAATCCCACTAGAATCAGCTTTCCTCGTTTTTTTAACATCTCTAATGCAGGTTTTACAGTCATAGGACCATTGACAAAATCAATAATAGCATCAGCTCCAAGACCACCAGTTATGTCTTTTACGTGGTGTATTGGATCGTCTGATTTTGAATTAATACAAAAATCTGCTCCGAGTTTTTTAGCTACCTCTAATTTAGCATCATCAATATCTAAAACAATAATTGTAGGATTAAGCAATGCACGTGCAATTTGGACAGCTGTAAGCCCTAATCCTCCTGCGCCAATTATTACCATTGTTTGTTTTGGAGATATTTTTGCATTCTTTACAGCTGTATACGCTGTAAGACCAGAACATGCCAATGAGGAAACTACGTTAGGATCTAAATCCCCTACTTTAACCAAATATTTTTCATCAGAAACCAAAACTTTTTCGGCATAGCCGCCGTTTTGCATAATTCCTAAGGATTTTGGATGATCACATACGTGTTCATCACCAACTTGACAGGCATCGCATATGCCATCCCCCTGCCAGGGATAAACGATCACTCTGTCACCTTTCTTTACTTGTTTAACATCACTACCTATAGTATCAACAATGCCTGCAATTTCATGTCCTAATGTTAATGGGAATTTAACTCCACGATCTTCCACTTTCATTATTTCACCTTTTATCCCTTCATACCCTCCCTCCCAAACATGAATATCGCTGTGACAAACTCCTGCAGATTCAATTTTTACCAATACCTGATGTCCTTTAGGAACAGGAGTTTCAATTTCATTTATCACCAATGGTTCTTTTGGAGTTATAACTTGGGCTGCTTTCATTAATTTTTCAGTCCTGTGTTTTTGACTAGAATTTCTTTTGTATCTTGCATTTTTAATTCTAGTTTAAAATTCTCTTTTGAATTGTGTACTGATAAAGCATATTGTTTCATGTGATTGCAATTATAAATTTGCTATTAAAGATATTCCCAAATTAATTTTTAATGTTACATTAAATTGGTAATATCCTTTAATAATTCATTTTAAGATAATGGACATTGAAAGTTAAAACTATCAACCCTTCAAATGAAAATATTCTTGCAGAATATGATATTATGAATAAAGAACAAGTAAATTTTTCTGTAAAAAAATCAAAAAATACATTTACGGATTGGAAAAAAAATATGCATCAAAGAATAGAATTAACACATAGATTTGCAGAAGAACTACGAAAAAATAAAAAAGAACTTGCTCTCGTTGCATCAAATGAAATGGGAAAACCAATCAAAGAAGCAATATCTGAAATAGAAAAATGTGCCGTAGTAATGGAATATTATGGGGATAATGGCCAAATTTTCATAAATGATGAAGTATTAAACACAGATGCAAGAAAAACTCTCATCACTTTTCAACCATTAGGAGTAATTGCTAGCATCATGCCTTGGAACTTTCCGTATTGGCAAGCATTACGATTTGCAGCACCCTCTATGATTATTGGAAATACTGTTGTTTTGAAACCCGCAAGTGCAACATTGCAATGTGGAATTGAGATAGAAAAATTATTTACCAAAGTTGGATTTCCAGATGGAGTATTTCAGACACTTGTTGGGGATTCAACGGTTGCAGAACATCTGATAGATTCAGTAGATGTGAATGCAGTTACATTCACAGGAAGTACTTCTGTAGGTGCCAAAGTTGCTCAAAAGGCAGGCATGAACCTCAAAAAATGCGTCTTGGAACTGGGTGGAAGTGATCCATTCATTGTATGTGGTGATGCAGATCTAGAAAAAGCAGCAGAAGGTGCAGTTAAAGGCAGATTCATTAATTGTGGTCAAAGCTGTATTGCATCAAAGCGATTTTTTGTAACAAGTAATGTTGCAGATGAATTTATAGAAAAATTTGTTCAAAAAACTGAACGGCTCAGAGTAGGCAACCCCATTTCTGAAGATACTGATATTGGTCCATTAGTAAATAGTAAAGGATTGGAAACTATTGTAAGCCAAGTCAAAGACGCTGCAAATAACGGTGCAGAGATATTGACAGGAGGAGAGCGAGTAGGAGATAAAGGATACTATTACAAACCAACAATAATAAAAAATATTTCAAACAAGATGAGAATGTATCATGAAGAGACATTTGGACCAGTTGCATCTATAGTTGTAGTGGAAGATGAAAAAAATGCAATAAGACTTGCAAATGAATCATCATTTGGGTTAGGAGCAAGCGTTTGGACAAAAGATCTTGATAAAGCAGAACAAATTTCAAGAGATATAGAATCAGGAATGGTTTCTGTTAACAACATGCTAGTATCTGATCCTAGAGTGCCATTTGGAGGTATCAAACAAAGTGGATTTGGAAGAGAGCTTTCAAAATACGGCATGTTGGAATTTGTCAATATAAAATCAATAAGATTCTATGATCAATTATCACATAATCACCATGTAGAGTAAGTTATTCATTAAGACAAAACAAAATGGAGAATAATTAAATTGAGTTTTTTTGAATACATTCCGTTACTTTCACCATTGATATTTGCAGGAATTCTTTTGCTTTCACTTCTTCAGTTTGCAAACGTACGTAAAAATATGCGAATTCAAAGTGAACAACAAATCTATACCAAAGTGATTGAAGCAAGACTAAAACTGGAAAATACAGATACGTTTACCAACATGGCAATGCAAAGCCCAATGTTTACAAAAAGGTTTTCGATAGTTGATACACCAGAAGAATATTACGTCTCTGTTGCATTTTTAGATCTTTTTGAATTTATGTTTAGACTACATAAAACAAAAACTATTGATCCTCTTTTGTGGCAACGTTGGAACAAACTGGTTCATATCTTTCTTACAATACCTAAATTCAAAAGAGTCTGGGAGGAAACAAAATCATCACATACTGTAGAATTTATAGAATTTTTTGATTCTTTACAAGATTTAGAAGAATAACATAAACTAAAAAATGAATTTATGCAAGTATTAATCTGAAGAAAATAATATGATGGGGGATTTGCAAGTTATATCTACTCAGTAAAAGATTTCTGGAAAGACAATACAAGGTGAGAAACAACTAAAAATATGGGGATATGCTGTCTATTGAATTAGCTGCCAATAGTCAATTTACGAATTTGGCTTTGTATATTATGAGTTAGAATTTTTTTTATCATATATGCATGATGTTTGCATAAATTATTATTTAAAACACATTCTATACAATGACCAATATCTTCAAATACTTCACTCTCTGCTTTCTGTGTTGAATTTTCATCATTCATGCATTTCAATATTGTATCACAACAATCTTAAATAAAAATAATTCCCAGAATTAAGAATCAAATATTTACACTAAAAACATTACATTTGATCCCAATATTGGTGAAGGAAAGTACATTTTTCTATATACATTGTCTGAATTAATAATTATGTTCTTTTTCTCTAGTACCTTAACGTAATATTATAATGCCTGTACTCCAGAAGAAATTTAACAGAATAAAAATTATGTTGAAATTAAGAGATATGCCTCTTAATTTGAATAGATATCTAAGAACTAGACACTTGATGCTGTAAAAAAAATTACATCAAGCGTTTTACTTCATGACCGTATGCAAATCTACTTGTATTTCACATTATTTGGTGTTTTTTCTAATTCCAAAACAACCAAACTCATGATAAAACCTTCGTGTGGATATTTTTGTTGATAAATTTCTGTATGGCTTCTTTTGATGATGCGCCACTCATCTGAGAAATCGATTGACCGCCTCTAAACAACATAAAGGTAGGAATGCTTAGAATGCTGTATTGTGACGCAAGTTCTCTATTTTGATCCACGTCTACCTTGACAAAATTTACTTTTCCTTTGTATTCCTTTTCCAATTCATCTACTATTGGAGATATCATTCTACAGGGACCACACCATGATGCCCAAAAATCTACAAAAACAGGTTTGCTAGAATCTATGACTTGTTGACTCCATTGTTCTTTTGTTATGTTTTTCACAGGGATCCAACCCAAGAATGATAGATATTATCAGCTAAACATATAGTGATACTTTTCAACACATTTTCCTAGCTGGTGTTATCTCATGTATTGTATCTAATGAACACATGAAACAAATAACAAAATACATTGGATTGGTTGCACTTGTTGCAATGTTTTCACTAGCAACAGTATCCGGAAGTATCGGTGAGGCAGATGCTAAAAAGGCTGAAGGAAGTTCTGGCAGTCAATCACCAAAGTCCTACGGATCAGCAACCAATGACATAGTATGTGGCGACAAACTGTGTGAATCTGGAGAAAACCCAGATCCAGTAAATAAAGGAAAAGCAAATTAAAATTGTAAGATAATATCTTACAATTTTATTTTTATTTAATCTAAAATATTCATAAATCAGTTTCCAATATTTGAGAACCTTTTAGTGATAGAAGATTAATTCTTTTTTGTTGGATGAAGACTCTTCATTATCTGAGATATTCATAGAATTTGCAGGAGACAGCAGATATGAGATTCTTATTATGTTAGAAGAAGAAAGGCAAAAATCGGTACAAATGGCAAAGGACCTGAATCTAACCATACAAGAGACTCATAGAAATACTGAAAGGTTGGCAAAAGTCGGTTTGATAAAAAAAGATCATCAAGGATTTTTTGCATTAACACCTTATGGTAAAATTCTAATGTATCAACTAACATCATTTAGATTCATTCAAAAACATAAAGAATACTTTACAGACCACTTTCCGATTGATCTTCCTAAAAAATTCCTTCAGAGAATTGGAAGCCTGCAAAATTGTGAATTAATACATGGGAATTTTGCAATAGTAGATAAATGGATTTCCATTGCAGATGAATCAAAGGAATATTTGAGAATAATTACATCGCAAGTTCCTCCCGAGTTTTTCAAACAAAAAATATCTAGCGCCAAAAAAGGCACTAATGTATTTTTAATACATGGACAAAATACTATTATTCCAAAAAATTTCAAAAAAGAAATATCAAACTCTACAATACGCAAATTAATTTCTAGTGGAACATACAAGAGAAAGATGATTACAAAAATTCAAACAATGATGGTATTAAATGAAAAAAGATCCACATTATTTTTTCCAGATTTGAAAGGAGAACCTGATATGTATTATGCATTCATTAGCGATGATCCAGAGTTTCACGAATGGTGCCTGGATTATTTTAATTATATTTGGGAAGGAGCTGGAATCTATGACGATTCTAAGATTCAAGAAATTTAATAAACAGATCTGATGTTTTCAATAATGTCGTTTTACTAAATATGCATATAGTGTTTTTTCCAATTTCTGACTGATTGAAAAATAAATCAATGTCTTCAAATTACATAGCATCGAATCTATTTAGCTGTTACTAGTTTTTCTATTTTTGCACGTAATTTTTTTTCAGAGAGTTTCGGATATTTTGCATGAAGTAACTCATGAATTATCGTGTCTTCAAGTTCTTCTTTTGTACTGTTCTTTTTTATGTTTATAAAAATAATATTCTGTGGAGTATGGATAGACCCCCAAATTTGACTGGAATTGAATCCGACATTTATTCCTCCTAACTGTCTCCACGTTTTAAAATCAGTCGTCCAAAATACTGATTTTTTGATAAACAGTCTTATTTTCCACTTTTTTATTGTTTTCTCAATAAATTTAGAAGACATCATGCCTAGTCATATAATGAAATCAAATTTAACCAAATATCCAAAAGTCATTCGAGGATATTACATTACACTGTATTTAGGGGCTGTGTAGAAACCATCGATTTTTGACAAACTTGTAGATCAGATGATACAATCAGATCTAAAGCTGATTATGTCATCATCATTTCATGAAATCATCAAGATACATCAGGATGGTTCGTTCCATGATGCAGATAATCAAAAGAGCAAAGGGTGCAGCCATACCTACATCGTAAGTCCAATCATGTGTACACGGTATGGCAGCACCTCATCTTGCTTGCACTGCGTCAATACGAGTCCAAGAGTTACCGAAGATTCACATCTTTTCTTGAAGAATGTTTTGGCATCTGCAAATCTTTGGGTTTGTCAAAGATTCCACACTACACCACCATACAGAAGGCGGCTGCAAGACTGGATGTTGCAATGCTGCAGAAAATCCTGGAATCATTTGTAATGAGTATGAAAATCAAAAATGCGTTTGCAGGAATTGATGCTACAGGTTTTGGGCACGGTCAGCCGTCATATTACTACACAAAACGTGCCAAACTACGCAGGAAATTTGTCAAAATGTCTGCCATTTCAGATATGAAATCACAGATAATTTGTGCA
>Ga0210019_1004658_pt1 | contig 11803 bp, 10 predicted proteins | sample CryGeyCG2114_020_2_FD_183969 | JGI IMG/M metagenome (GOLD analysis project Ga0210019, IMG submission 183969) | Groundwater microbial communities from aquifer - Crystal Geyser CG11_big_fil_rev_8/21/14_0.20 (SPAdes) (version 2) | ecosystem: Environmental > Aquatic > Deep subsurface > Groundwater ...
GACCGATAACAATGGCGGGGCTGGCCTGACTCAAGGAGCAAATTATACGTATTACATCAAAGCGATTGGGCCAACCGGTTTAACAAATCAATCTGATTCAATTTCTGTTGCTACGCCAAGCTGTGCGGGACCTTCCCAACCCCAAAATCTGACAGCCACTTTTGCCTGCGGCGGTACTGGCAATTCCTACCCCCGAGTCAATCTTTCATGGAGCACTTCAACCAATGCCACTTCTTATACAATTTACCGCAGTCCCAGCAGCTCTCCCTTTCCTGTTTCCACCACTCTTACTTCTTACACGGACACAGCCGTCAGCGTCAATACAGCTTATAGTTATTATGTAATTGCTTACGGACCGGGTGGGGCGAGTCTTCCTTCAGATATAGCGGCTACAACCACTGGTTATTGCTCGCCTTCCACTCCTTCTATTACCAGCCTAACCACTGACTGCGAAAACAATGCGCCAGTCAACATTATTTCTTGGAGCGATGCTACCACTTATAATACTTTTGAATACAAAATTTATCGTAGCACTAACACTACTTTGCCCGAAACTTCCCATAAAACAATTACTTCTGGTATGACAGAATTTTCTTCTCGCGTTTGGAAAGACAATATTGACTTGGCTGGTTTAACGGATTATTACTACTGGGTCAAGGCTGTCGGTCCAAAGGGCGAAAAAATTTCTGCGGTTTCCGGCCCCAAAAAAACCTATTCCTGCCAGCCACCGCCAGCCCCGACTTTGGGCCTGACCAGCGCTTGCACCAGTGGCAATAATCCCATCACGCTTTTGAATTGGAATAAAACGTCTGAAACTACTTCTTATCAGCTCTATAAAAATGGAGCACTCTTTAAAACTCTTACTCCATCCAGCGGCGCCTATCTTAGAGACTGGCTGATCATTGGCCCATTTGCTTATACTTTTGATAACACGGGCAATACCGGCTCTACCTATAATGCGTTTCATTATGACTTCCTAAAAGGAGAAGCAACCATAAAACCGCGAGCCAGTGAAGTGACCGAGGGCAAGACATGGACTCAATATAATTCCTCTGGGGACCTCATCAATTTCAATAGTATTTTCTCTCCCAACCAATATGTGATTGCCTACGCTTTTGCCTATCTTTACAGCCCAAACAATCAATCCGCCAAATTAAAAATTGGCAGCGATGATGGCATCAAGGTATTCTTGAATGGCCAAAAGGTGGCAGATTATTATGTTTGGCGAGGCGCTGCCCCAGACCAAAATACCATTGATATTAATCTTCAGTCTGGAATAAACACTTTGTTGGTAAAGGTCCAGGAAGGCTACGGCGACTGGGGGTTTTATGCCCGGATTACCGATGCCTCTGGCAAAGATATTTTAAATAATATGACTTACTGGGATTCTTCAGCGGCCACTGGTGTCGGCGCCAATTATTCTGTTACCGCCACTGGCCCTGGCGGCACCAGCCCCAGCTCAAATCCAGTTTCTTCTACCCCTCTAAATTGTCTTCCTGTCAAACCAGATCTGACGGTTACTGTCCAATGCCAAGAAGAAAACGTTCAATTATTCCTTGATTGGAGCGAAGATTCTAATACAAGCTACTGGACTATCTATAAAAAAAGAGGCGAAGAGCCGTATTCAATTCTGACTAACGTTTCTCCTCCTCAAACCGATTTTACGGATGAAGACGTGGAAAGCGGAATTACTTACGAGTATTACCTTACGGCCGTGGGCGTCGGGGTAAACACAAATTCTGACGCGGTTTCGGAAACTGCCGTATTTTGTTATTCTAAACCTTCAAAGCCGGTAATTTCGGCCACCTCAACTTGCTATGGTTATAGTTCAAGAATTAAAATTAATTGGCAGACAGACCCGGCTGGCAACACTATTTCTTACAATGTCTGGCGGAAAAATACCTTTTTGTTGGAACCAGATTTCACTAAGATTTTCAGCGACCTACCGGGGACAGCTACTCAATATATTGACACGGTCGCTGAAGCCAATAATTATATTTATAAAGTTGAAGCAGTCGGTTCAGGAACGGGAAATACGGTATTTTCCGATCCCAGCAACGAGGTAACTTCATATGAATGCAGTAAAATTCCTCCTTTCCCGCCAACCCTTTCGCTTAATTTGGTTTATTCAGTTGACCATCAGGTTGCTGTTTCTATCGGTTGGTCAGACGCTGGTAATGAAGAGAATTATAAGGTTTTCAGAAGATTAGACGGCGAAACAGAATTCGCCAATTCGGGTCAAAATTGGTGGAAAAAAATTATAAATATTCTTTTTGATAAAATTCTCGCAGCTTATGAAAATCCTTTAGTTACTCTTGACTCTGATATTTTAAATTATGTTGATTATACGGTTACCGATGGCCAGACCTATGAGTATCAAGTAATGGCTTTAAACATAAACGGAGAGACCCTTTCTAATATTATTCAGGTTGCGGTTCCCATTGCCCGACCGGGCGAGTTTGACCTTTCAGCCCTTCGTTTGCCAGACTACAGGGTTTATTTAACATGGACCGAAGCCTTAAGTTCTGTGGCTGGGGGAGCGGTAACTTATGATGTCTTGCGGAGCAATACTCTTACATTTGACTCTTTCTTGGTGGTTTGTCCTGGTGTGGTTGATCCTCGCGAGTGCTACGATAACGATCCGCCGTTACTCTCAGCGGTTTATTATAAAGCCATCGCCACCAATATTGGCGGAATAACAGAATCTGATATAGTAAGGGTTGGTTTGCCTGCCCCCATCTGGAAAGAAATTATGCCTTGGTAGGCCGCCTTTGTTTTTTTAAAATGATTTCTTTAACCGACCAAAATTTTGAACAAACAGTCAAGGAGAATAATAAACCAGTTCTGGTTGATTTTTTTGCCGAATGGTGTCCGCCGTGTAAAATGCTTTCTCCGATTTTGGAAAGATTAGAGAAAGAATATGAAAAAAAAATCATTTTCGCCAAGGTAAATGTTGATGAAGCACCTATGATAGCACAAAAATTCGGCATCAATCCGATCCCCACAGTAATATTATTGAAAAAAGGTAAGCCGGTAGGCAGTTTTGTCGGATTGATTCCAGAAGAGGAGATTAAAAATTGGCTGGAAGAAAACTTAGCCAAATGAAATATGAACCAATCAAAAGTTGACGAATTAATTAAAGAATATGAAGAATATGCAGAAAAGAACAGTTTTAAGTTAAACCCAAACAGGGAAGTGGTGGAAAGAATAGTCAAAGGTTTATTAGAAAGAGAAAAAGAATTTGGGAAAAGATTTTGTCCATGTCGCAGAATTACCGGAAATAAAGAGGAGGACAAAAAAATGATCTGCCCCTGTGTTTTTCACCAAAAAGAGATTGAAAAATTCGGCCACTGCCTCTGCGGATTATTTGTAAGGTAAAAGACTTGCCCTGTAGTGAAAATTTGACTGCCTTTGGCATTTTAATGTTTTTCGAAGAAAAACATTTGTCAAGTTTCTACTACGGGGCTTGACAAGGTATTTTTATGGTCTAAAATATATAGATAGACATCTATATATTTTTGTTTTATGCCCAAGAAAAAAGTTTGCCCTAAGTGTTTTAATTTAATCGGTGAAGAAACAAGAATGAGAATGGTCCAGTATTTAAGAAAAAAACCCAACAATGTCAGAGAAATCGGACGGCATTTTGATTTGACCCAGCCGACGATTTCCCACCATTTAAAAGTTTTAAAGAAAATTGGAATGATTTTCAGTAAGAAAAAAGGCAGAAAAATTTATTATTTTTTAAACCTCAAATATCCTTGCCGGAAATGCTTTCTTTTTAAAATACCTTTTAAAACATGATTAATAAAAAACACATAGTATATCTGGATTACGCCGCGACCACGCCGGTTGATCCGCGCGTGTTAAAAACAATGCTACCCTTTTTTTCTGAAAAATTTGGTAATACAATGTCTTTGTATGGCTTGGGTCAGGAAGCAAAACAGGCATTAGAAGAAAGCAGAGAAACGATATCAGATTTGATAAAAGCAAAACCGGAAGAAATAATTTTTACCGGTTCAGCCACTGAAAGCAATAATCTAGCTTTAAAAGGTATCGCCCTTGCCCGCCGAAGCTTTAGCGAAGGCGGGTTTGCCAACAAAAATAAAGGCGGGCATATCATTATCTCTCAAATTGAGCATCCTTGCGTGATGGAAAGCGCCAAATGGCTGGAAAAACAGGGATTTGAAATAACGAGATTAAAGGTTGATAAATATGGTCAGGTTAATCCCGATTATGTCAAAAAAGCAATTAGAAAAAATACGATTTTGGTTTCCATAATTCATGCTTCAAATGAAATCGGGACAATCCAGCCAATTTTGGAAATAGGAAAGATTTGTAGGCAAAAAGGGGTGTATTTCCATACCGATGCGGCTCAAAGTTTTGGCAAAATTCCGATTAATGTCAATAAAATGAATATTGATTTGCTGACAGCCAGTTCCCATAAAATGTGCGGGCCAAAGGGGGCAGCCTTGCTATTTGTCAGAGAAGGAATAAGAATTGAGCCGTTATTGCACGGCGGCGGTCAGGAAATGGGATTACGGTCTTCCACTACAAATGTGCCGGCAATCGTCGGTTTTGCGAAAGCGGCAAAAATTTGCCAAAAAGAAATTCACCCCGTTAAATCCGCCAAAGGCGGTGCAAAGCAATTTAACGGGGTAAAAAAAGAAAGTCAACGATTGATAAAATTAAGAGATAAATTAATAAAAGGAGTTTTAGAAAAAATTGATAATTCTCATTTGAACGGTCATCCTGAAAAAAGATTGCCCAATAATGCTAATTTCTGGTTTAAGTTTGTAGAAGGGGAATCAATAGTTATCCAGCTTGATTTATCGGGAATTTCTGCCTCCACCGGTTCCGCCTGTTCTTCGGCAAAATTAGAACCCAGTCATGTTTTGACAGCTATCGGCTTGAAACCGCAAGAAGCTCATGGCTCTCTAAGGTTGACTTTGGGCAGATGGACGAAAGAAAAAGACATAGATTATGTTTTAAAGGTCTTGCCGAGAGTAATTAAAAATTTAAGAAAAATATCGCCTTTTAAAAATAAAACTTATGCCTAAAACAGATTTTTACACAAAAAAAGTTATTAAATATTTTAAAAAACCACACAATTACGGCAAAATGAAAAATCCCGATGGAGTGGGAAAGGTCGGCAATCCTGTTTGCTTGACTCCTCATCAGAATATCCACATCAATAATGATTTACAAGAGATAAAAGAACTTTCTTCGAAAGAAAAAGCCTTATCGCATAACGGTAAATATAATAAGATTCTCAAACTTACAAACAGATTTTATAGACAAAAAGTGTTAGTTATAAAGAATAAATTAGGAAAAATCCAGTTAACGCCAGATCATCTTATCCTGGCGGTAAAACTGCCTAAAGGAGATAGATACTTAAGAACAAAAAACAAGAGAGAACTATCTTCTGCCTGGTTTCACGCAATGGAATTAAAAAAAGGTGACATTGCCCTTTATCCAATATTAAAAGAGGAAAGAGATTTGAAATATCTGCAAATGGATATTCCAAAACCTAAATGGGATTTTAAAAGCAAAGGAATCCCAGACAGAATCCCTCTTAATTCTGATTTATTAAGGATATTCGGTTATTTTTTAGCCGAAGGGAGCGTTCAAGATAAACCATCTAAAACTTTCATCTCTTTTGCATTAAATATTTCAGAAAATGAAATTATAGGAGATATAAAGAAAATATCAAAAAAACTTTTCGATTTAGATGTATCGATAAAGAAAATACCGGAAAGGAAAACAGCAATAGTAAATTTGTATAGTGCGAGATTGGCTAGATTTTTTAAAAAACTATTCAATAGCGGAGCTGAAAATAAGATAATTCCAGATTTTATTATGAATCTTCCAGTTATGAAACAACGACATTTAATTTATGGATTATGGAAGGGAGATGGTTATGTCAATCTTAATAGGGAAGCACCCAGGGGAGGATATTCAACGATTTCTTATAAATTAGCTCAACAGATAAAAATGTTGCTTTTGAGACAAAAAATTGCCCCTTCTATTTATTTAGACAAAGAAAGGCAGGTCAAAGGTGTAAAGCATAAAAAGAGCTACAGAATTCATATTGGTCAAAGAGATTCTTTAATGAAATTATGCTCAATTCTTAATTTAAAATATATTCCAAAATCTTACCCTTCAGTGGATTCTTGGTTTGATATAGATTATTTTTATACGCCGATAACAAATGTAAAAAAAGAAAATTATAATGGCAAAGTTTACAATCTTGAAGTTCCAAAATCTCATTCTTTTACTTCCGAGGCATTTTGTCTTCACAATTGCGGAGACGTAATGTGGCTTTATATAAAAGTGGATAAAGATAAAAAAGGAAGAGAAATTATTAAAGATATTAAATTTGAAACGTTCGGTTGCGTCGCCGCTATCGCCACGAGTTCGGTGATTACTGATTTGGCTAAGGGAAAAACTTTAAAAGAAGCCTTAAAAATTGACAAACAAGAAATTGTTAAGTCTTTAGGGGGTTTGCCGCCGATAAAAATCCATTGTTCGGTTTTGGCCGCCGGCGCTCTTTCTGGAGCAATTTACGACTATTTGTCAAAAAATAAAAAAGAAATTCCAAAAGAACTTGAAGAATTGCATCAGAGAACGGAAAAAGAAAGAAGAGAAATTGAGGAAAAATATAAAGAATGGACAAAATTAGAAGAAAAAATGCACAAAAAGTAGTAGTAGCGATGTCTGGGGGGGTGGATTCTTCGGTGGCGGCCGCCCTATTGAAGCGGGCTAATTTTAATGTAATCGGAGTTTTTATGAAGTTTTGGGCTGAACACAAAAGGGGTGAATTACCCGGCTTTAATAGATGTTGTTCTCCGGAAGCTGAAATCAGGGTAAGAAAAGTGGCTAAAATTTTAAAAATCCCTTTTTATGTTTTTAATTTTGAAAAAGAATTTAAAAAAAGAGTGGTTGATAATTTTTTGGCAGAATATAAAGCCGGCCGGACGCCGAATCCCTGCATTGTTTGCAATAAAGAAATTAAGTTTGGTTTGTTGTTAGAAAAAGCTTTAAGCTTGGATGCTGATTTCGTTGCCACCGGACACTACGCCCGCCTTCGGCGGGAAATTCCAAATGGGGCCCAGCCGAAGGCTGGGAGGGCGGTGGGCGGGTTGGAGTCCAAATTCCAAATTCCAGATTATAAGTTATTAAAGGCAAAAGATAAAGATAAAGACCAGTCTTATTTTTTGTGGCAGTTAAGTCAAAATCAACTAAACCGGATTCTGTTTCCAGTCGGAATTTACACCAAAACTCAAGTGAGAAATTTAGCTAAGAAATTTAGATTGCCAGTAGCAGAAACTCCGGAATCTCAAGAGATTTGTTTTATAGCAGATAGTATTGAAAAATTTTTGAAAAAATATATTAAAGAAAAACCAGGCAATATAATGAATAAAGAAGGAGATGTTTTAGGCAAACACTCGGGCCTGTGGTTTTATACGATTGGCCAAAGAAAAGGGATTGGGTTGCCTGGCGGGCCTTTTTATGTTTTGGATAAAGATTTAAAGAAAAATTATTTAATCGTGACAAGAAATGAAAAGGATTTATTAAAAAAAGAATTATTGGTAAAAGATGTCAATTGGATTTCGGGTAAACCGCCAAAACTTCCAATGAAAATAAAAACTAAAATCCGTTATCGCCATAAAGCCGCTTCAGCCAGAATATACAATATACAAAACACCAAATACAAAATATTTTTTGATAAACCTCAGCGCGCCATAACTTCAGGCCAGTCAGCGGTTTTGTATTCAGGCCAAGAGCTTTTAGGCGGCGGTATAATTTGTTAAAATATAAAAACATGTATAACCTTATTATCATTGGCGGGGGACCGGCGGGCATGACAGCCGGTATTTACGTTGCTCGGCAAAAATTGGACACGCTTTTGATTACAAAGGATTTTGGCGGGCAAATTGGCAAAAAGGCAGTGGCGATTCATAATTATCCTGGTTTTGAAGAAATTTCCGGGATAGAATTGATTCAAAAATTTGAAAAGCACTTGAGAAAATACAAAATAGATATTGAAAGGGACGAAGTGAAAAATGTCAAAAAGTCCGGCGAAAAATTTATTGTCACGACCAAAAACAAGAACAAATTTGAGTCAAAAGCAATGATTGTGGCTTCAGGCTCTGACCCGCGGCCTTTGGAAGTGCCGGGCGAAAAAGAGTTTATTGGAAAAGGCGTCAGCTACTGCGCCACGTGCGATGCGCCTTTATTTTCCGGAAAAAGAGTGGCAGTAATTGGCGGTGGCAACGCTGGTTTTGAGACCGCTGTCGCTCTTGGTAATTTTGCAAAAAAAATTTATATTTTTGAATATGACTTAGACGTAAAAGCAGACAAGGAAAATCAGGAAATGGTTGAGAAATTAGGCAAAGCAGAAGTTTTTACCGATGTCGCTTTAAAAGAAATAAAAGGAAATAAGTTTGTGGATTCTATAATTTATCAGAACAGAAAAACCAAAAGAAATTTCGCCTTGCCTATAGAAGGAATTTTTGTTGAGATTGGTTATCAGCCAGCCACTTCTTTTATTAAGGGTTTGGTTGATTTTAACGAAAGAGACGAAATTAAAGTTGATTTTGAGACCTGCCAGACCAAAACTCCTGGTCTTTTTGCGGCCGGAGACTGCAATGTTGGCCAGTTTAAACAAATTATTACTGCCTGCGGCGAGGGTGCCAAAGCCGCTCTGGCCGTTTACCAATATTTATCCCGTTAGGAATCCCTAGCAATCGAGATTTTTAATGGAATAAATATATATGGATATTTTTGAAAAACAGCAAACAATTGAGGCAATCAAAACAGTTATCAAGGCTCGGTGGTTTTATGTTTCGATAGTTTTATTGCAGGCAATAACATTAAAACTGTTATTCCCGAGCACTCCCTTGCCAAATGATTTTTTCATCCTATTGATTTTTGTTGTTGTTTTGGTTTTGAATTTTGGTTATTGGGCGTATCTTCGGATAAAGCCAGAAAATGTCAATAACTTAATTTTAAAAATTATTAAATTTTGCCAGGTGTTCGTAGACCAGCTGGCTATGGTGGCTATTATTTATTTTTCTGGTACGGCTAACAAACACATAGTGATGATGTTCATTGTTACTATTATGATTGCCAGCGTACTTTATAAAGCAAAAGGGGTGGCTCTGTGGACTTTTTTTACTATGCTTTTGTATACCGGGCTGGTATCTTTGGAATATCTCGGTTTGCTTCCCGAACTTCCGCCCGAAGCAGCCAGCCAGACCGCCTTCAAATTTTTAAAAGGAGAGACGAATTTTACCAAAATGTTATTAATCAGTTTTAATACATATATCATGGCTGCCGCTCTTTACGCGGTTTATCTGGCTAAGATCTTTAGGAGCAGAGAAAAAAAATTACGGGAAAGAACAGACGAAGCGATTAATAAAAGCGACCTTCTTTTCGCCCAAACCTCAGAACTTGCCCAATCCAAAGACCAGATCCAAGACGCTTTGGTAATATCAGACATTGCCAGAAAAGCCGCCACCCAATCCAGAGACGAAGCAGAGAAAGCCAATCTTGAGTTAAAGAAAAAGATTGATGAGCTGGAAAGGTTCTACAAGGTAACTGTGGGCCGGGAAGTGAGAATGGCAGAGTTAAAAGAGAAAATCAAGGAATTAGAAAAGAAAATTAAAAAAGAAGAGGAAAATTAACTTTTATGGAAAAAAATATTGCCAAAATAATTGACCATACCAATATAGATCAAAAAGCCAAAACTAAGGATATTAAAAAAACCTGTGAGGAGGCCAAAAAATACGGTTTCCGCGGCGTTTGCGTAAATCCTAAATGGGTGAAGTTGGTTAATTCAGAATTAAAGGGGACTAAGATTAAAACGATTTGCCTGGTGGACCCGCCCATTGGCGACAGCCCGCATCAAAAAAGAATAAAGACGTCCAAATCAGCAAAAAAAGAGGGAGCTGACGAAGTCGATCTAGTGATTTGCTTGCCTGACATCAAACACGAAAGATGGGATAAAGTTTTTAAAGATTTGAAAGAAATCTGTAAAATCTTGCCGACAAAAGTTATTATTGGTTCAGGTTATCTGACCGACGAAGAAATAATCAAGGCGTCCAAAATTGTGAAATCAGCCGGCGCTATTTGCGTCAAAACCGCGACCGACAAAGATCCATTAGAGCACCGAGAGCTGGCAGAAAAAGCCCAACATTTAAAATTAATGAAAAAGGCAGCGCCAGGTCTTTTGGTAAAAGCATCGGGCAGAATTAAAACATTGGCGGATCTTAAATATATGCTGAAGGTTGGAGCAAATATTGTTGGGACAAGTTTAGGAGCTAAAATCATGGAAGAATTATTTGAAGAAATTTTATAAAGGTCGATTTTTTAGTTTAAATTTTAAAAAATTACATGGATTTAAAAGGAAAAGTTGCCATAGTTACCGGTGCCAGAAGAGGAATGGGTAAAACTCATGCTTTGGTATTGGCTAAAGCCGGAGCCAAAGTGGTGGTGGCGGACATTTCTTTGGAAGATTGCGAAGCAGTAGTAACTGAAATCAAAGATGCAAAAGGCGAAGCCATGGCAATAAAATGCGACGTTTCTAATAAAGACGAAGTGGATGAGATGGTGACCAAAACAGTGGCTAAATTAGGAAAAATTGATATTTTGGTCAACAATGCCGGTATTTGTCAGTTTAAACCCTTTTTAGAATTGACCGAAGAAGAATGGAACAGAACCATAAATATTAATCTTAAAGGATATTTTTTGTGCGCGCAGGCAGCGGCAAAAGAAATGGTAAAACAAAAATCAGGGGCGATTGTGAACATTGCTTCAATTGCTATGGGTCAGGTAGGAGTTGGTTTTCCGGCCATTACTCATTACTGCGCCTCAAAAGGAGGAATTGTGGCCATGACAGAAGCTATGGCTTTGGAATTAGCTCCTTTTAATATCAGGGTAAATGCTGTAGCGCCTGGCGCGATTGACACACCAATGGCCATCTCTATGACTCAGGACCCAAAAGTCTTGGAAGGCACTTTATCCAGAATCCCTCTTCACCGAATGGGCAAACCGGAAGAAGTTTCCAATCTGGTTTTATTTTTAGCTTCGGATTCTTCATCTTATATGACAGGTTCTACCGTGGTAGTTGACGGCGGCTGGCTGGCAGGATAGTCGCTCGGGTAAATCTTTTCAAGGAGACACAATAATTTTCCCAGCGGCGGGAGTTCAGCTTTCGCCTAAGGCGAAGCTGCCTCCTAGAAAATTTTGTTCATCTCTCGCCCCGCCAGCCCGACTTTGTCGGGCACCATGCTGGCGGGGCTCCGAGGTGTTCCTTGAAAAGTTTACCCTCGCCTTTATCTACTCAATTCCACCCTTGACTATCCTTCTTGCTTAAATTAAGGTAAAATAAAGCTGGAGGGAAATTCCCGCGTCTGAAACGGGGGATTATGCTTAAAATAAAGGTCGGAGTTCGTGTAAAAATTTATATATTATTTTAATTTAGATATTTTTTTATGTCTGAAGCATATTGTGTCAAGTGCAAAAAGAAAAGAGAGATGAACAATGAGGAAGAAGTTACTATGAAGGGAAAAGGGGCAACAAAAAGAAGAGCCCTGAAAGGGATATGTCCCGTCTGCGGAACAAAGATGTTCAGGATTTTAGGAAAGGCTAAATAGTTCCTCATTAACCCGAGCCGCAGCGAAAGGTGAAGAAGAGGATTTATCCTCTTCGCCTACCCGAGCCGCAGCGAAAGGTGAAGAAGAGGATTTATCCTCTTTGACTACCCGAGCCGCAGCGAAAGGTGAAGAAGAGGATTTATCCT
>Ga0210019_1004661_pt1 | contig 11799 bp, 9 predicted proteins | sample CryGeyCG2114_020_2_FD_183969 | JGI IMG/M metagenome (GOLD analysis project Ga0210019, IMG submission 183969) | Groundwater microbial communities from aquifer - Crystal Geyser CG11_big_fil_rev_8/21/14_0.20 (SPAdes) (version 2) | ecosystem: Environmental > Aquatic > Deep subsurface > Groundwater ...
ATCATGTCCTTTTTTTCCTGGATCATCACCGAATGCAAATAGGCGGTGGCGATGATCAGGGGCATGAATGCGGCGTTTTCCACCGGATCCCACGCCCAGTAACCGCCCCATCCCAACTCCAGATAGGCCCAATGCGCGCCGAACAGATTGCCCATGCAGAGGAAAAACCAGGAAATCAGCGTCCATTTGCGCGTCAGGCGAATCCAGCTGTCGTCGAGATTTTTCGTGATGAGCGCCGCCAGGGCGAAAGCAAACGGCACGGTGAACCCCACGTACCCGAGGTAAAGCGTCGGGGGATGGATGACCATCCAGTAATTCTGCAGAAGCGGATTCAATCCCCTTCCGTCTTCAGGGGGCAAGGGAATCCGCTCGAACGGGTTGGTGGAAAAGTTGAGGAGAACCAGAAAAAATAGGGTGATGGTAAGCATGACCACCAGGGCATAAGGCACCAACTTGGCGTTGCGCTTTCGGTTCTGGAAATACACCACCACCATGTAGGACGTGAGAAGCAGGGTCCAGAACAGCAATGAGCCTTTCTGCCCCCCCCAAAAGGAGGAGACCTTGTAAAACACATCCAGGTCACGATTGGAATACGCCCAAACGTACTCGAGGCTGAAATCGTCGACCATAAAGGCCTTCCACAACGCGATGGACGCAACCACCACGCATCCCCAAACGATGACCGGGGTTTTGTCGGCGCTGAGATACAGGTCGAGCCGGTTGCCGCGCGCGGCCAGGACGTAACCGATACACCCGTAAAGGGCGGTCGCCAGGGCGACCATCAAGGCAAACTCACCTAAATCGTTCATAGTTCAAAACTTTCATTATAACCAGACGCGCCAGCAAGCTGGCCGCGAGTTCACGATGGACCCAAGGAATTGCTTCTGGAATTGAAGCGAGGAGGGCCTGCGGGGCCGGTCCGGATCAGACCCGGGTCTTGGACCCGGATCCCACCTTGTTAAAGTCTGGAGTTTCGGGTTCCGTGCCGGGGACCGGAACGGACCCTGGATGAGTTTTCCCCTCTTCCTTCTCCGCTTCATATTTGGAGGGACAGCTCGTCATGAGCACATTGGCATGAAACGTGCCATCCCGGGAAAGCGTTCCTTCAACCACCACCTCTCCCCCGTCCTGGAACATATCGGGAGTGATCCCTTTATAGACGACCAGGAGCTTACCGGTTTTTTCCTGAATGGAAAACCGGGTCAACAATTGGTCGGCCGGGTCCCGCGCAATAGAACCGTTCACCACCCGTCCCTTGACCTTAAGCCCTGCACCGGTATACGCCACCTTCTGCGCCAACAGTTCATCCACGGTAAAAAAATACTGGGACGTACTGCTGATCCCGGCGGAAATCAGGTACCCGATCGCGAAAACAACCAAAACACTTCCAATGGCAAACTTTACCTTTTTATGATTCATCCGGCCCCTCAATCGACCTTTAAAATGAATAAAATCAATCGAATAAATTCAATCAGGATTTGCACTTGCGGCACTTTTATACTATCACCCGTAATTTAAGAAAGTCAAAATAAATCCGCCCCCACCTCCCCCTCTCCAAATCCCACACCGGCGATAGGGGCTTCCCCGATTTCAGGAAAACCGTCCCGGCGGATCGGGATCAACCCGGTCCCCCTTCCCCAATCCACTTCCAAACCTTCCTTATAATATAGATTACTCCTATTGCTCCCCTCCCCCTTTTTCACCCCCAATTTTCCAGACCCCTGGAATTTTCTAACCACCTAATTTTCTTACATTTATTGTTGACAGATTGTCTCAATATGTTAGGATTGTGTCTCATAGTGTCATAAAGTGTAATTTAATGTCATAGTTTAAAGGTTTATTGGGTCGGTATGAGCGGATTTCTTGGAACCTACAATGTGAGCCTGGACGACAAAGGACGGTTTAACGTCCCGGCCAAGTTCCGCGCGGTTCTGGAGCGGGAGTATGGCTCCCACCTGGTGGTCACGGCGATGAGCCATTACTTGATCGTGTTTCCCCAGCCCGAATGGGAGATCAACCGCGAACGACTGAAAGGGCTGGATCCGTTTGATAAAGACGACCGCGACAAAAAACGCAAAATCTCTTCCCGGGCGGTGGAATGCGAAATCAAATCCGGGAAGATCCTGATCCCCGGCACCCATCGCGATATCGCGGACCTCGACAAGGAAGTGGTGCTGGTGGGCAGTTTTGAGTCCTTCGAAATCTGGTCCCGGAAAAAATGGGACGAAATAAAGGACGCGGAATAGGTGCCTCGAAAAAATTGGGGCGCGCTCTCATCCGCCGTGAGTTTTCGACCGTGTCATGAACACCTTTCATGAACCGGTGTTGAAGGACGCTGTCCTTCAGCAGTTCATCAATATAGAGGAGGGTTGGATCGTGGACGGCACGTTGGGGGACGGAGGCCACACGGAATACTTGCTCGACCATACCGGTCCCGGGGTGGGTTTACTGGGAATCGACCGGGACGCATCGGCCCTGGCGCGGGCGCGTCTGCGGCTCGAGCGGTTCGGCAAGCGTGCCCGGTTCGCTCACGGAAATTTCAGCCAGTTACTGCATGTCCTCAAGGAAGCCGGGATCGACAGGATCGAGGGGCTTCTGCTGGACTTGGGCGTTTCCTCGATGCAATTGGATACGGCCGGGCGGGGATTCAGCTTTCGCCATGACGGGCCGCTCGACATGCGGATGGACCGTGATGAAGCCACCACCGCCGCCGATCTCCTTAATACCCTCTCGGACCGGGAACTGGAAACCATCCTTCGTGAATATGGTGAAGAACGAAATGCAAAACGAATTATGCGGGCGATACGCAAAGCACAGAGCAAAAGTCCAATCCAAACAACCTCCCAGTTGGTTCAAGTCCTCTCTCACGCGGTAGGTTCTCCGCGTCCCACAAGAATCCATCCTGCTACCCGCACCTTCCAGGCTCTGCGCATTGCGGTCAACAACGAGCTGCAACATCTGACGATCGCGTTGAGAGACTCCTTGGGAGTCCTCAGCGCGGCAGCTCGGGTTGTTGTCATTTCCTTCCACTCGCTGGAAGACCGAATAGTTAAGACATTTTTCCGTGAGGAACAGCGTGGTTGCGTGTGTCCTCCCAAACTGCCCGTCTGTGTGTGCGGCAGGAAAGCGACCCTACGGGTTCTGACGTCGAAACCCATTATCCCTTCTATGGAAGAGATTCGTCAAAACCCCCGCGCGTCGAGCGCCAAATTGCGCGCGGCGGAACGGGTTTATGCGTGAGTGGATTCGCCGGCTGGCGCAACGGCGATTTCACGTTTCAGCCAAGGAACTGAGAATGATCCTGTTGTTCTCGGTTTTTTTTATGGTGGGAGCCCTGGCCTTCGTGTGGTCCAACGTAAAAATGATCAAGTTCTCCTATGATTACCAGGCGCTCCTCCATGAAAGGAATGAACTGTTGCGAAAAAATCAGATTCTCAAGGTCGAACGCGAAAGCCTTCAATCGTTAAATCGCATCCGCGTCCTGGCCCGGGAGGAACTGGGGCTGATCGAACCGGCCAACACGGATCGGGTCACCATTTTTCTGAAATAGATCGACATGACCTCTCCCAAAAAGCACCTCGCCAAAACCTTCAGAACGGATATCCGGGTGCGCCTGATCCTGGTGTCGGTCCTGTTCGGCCTTTTCGGGCTGGGTCTGGTCTCCCGCCTCTTCTATCTGCAAGTTTACATGCACAACGAATTGGTCGCCCGCTCTGACAAGCAGTACCTGAGCACGGTAAAAATCTATTACGGGCGCGGGGAAATTTTTGACCGGAACATGAACCAGCTGGCCACCAACATTGAGGTGGAGTCGATCTTTGCCAATCCGGCCGATATTCCCAATAAGGTCATTGCCGCCCGGGAGCTCGCCCGGGCGTTGAATCTGGACCCCAAAACCGTCCTTTCCCGGGTCTCATCGAAGAAGCACTTTGTCTGGATCAAACGCAAATGTTCCTTGAAAGAAGCCGAAACCGTCCGGCGGCTGGGATTGTCCGGGTTAAGTTTCGTGCCTGAGCACAAGCGGTTTTACCCCAAACGGGAACTGGCCGCGGGCGTCGTGGGGTTTGTAGGGATGGACAACCAGGGGTTGGCGGGGGTGGAACATCATTTCCATCAGGTCCTCAAGGGAACCACCCGGCTTAAGGTCATGGAAAAAGATGCGCTGGGACGGCAGGTCGGCGCTTTCAACGATCTGAGCCGCTCGCAATCCCAGAGCCGCGACCTGGTGTTGACGATCGACGAGGTCATTCAGTTCACCGCCGAATATCATCTCAAGAAAGCGGTCGAGAAGTACCGCGCCAAGTCGGGAACCGCCATCGTCATGGATCCCTCCACAGGGGAGATCTACGCGCTGGCCACCGTCCCCCAATACAATCCCAACCAATATGCCTCCTATTCTCCCAAGACCTGGAAGAATCCGGGAGTTTCCAATTCCTATGAACCCGGCTCGATTTTCAAACCCGTCGTCGCGGCGGCGGCGATCGACTCCGGCGTGGCCCGGCCTCAGGACATTTTTTTCTGCGAAAACGGAGAATTCAAGATCGGATCCGTCAGTATCGGCGAAGCGTCCGACCACAAATTTGGCTGGTTGACGTTACAGAACATCATCGCCAAATCCAGCAATATCGGGGCCATCAAGATCGCCCAACAGTTGGGCTCGCAAAACCTGTTCCGTTACATCCGGGACTTCGGTTTCGGCCAGCGGTCCGGCATCAATCTGCCCGGTGAGGCGGAGGGCCAACTGCGGTCTCCCGACCGGTGGACCCAGCTTTCGCTCGCCTCTATTTCATTTGGCCACGAAATCGGGGTCACCCCTCTGCAGATGATCACCGCGATGAGTGCCATCGCCAACGGAGGCAAGCTCATGCAACCCCGCATCACCAAGGGGGTGCTCAAAGAGGGACAACCCGTCCGATCGTTTCCTCCTCGGTTGATCAAGCGGGTGATCTCCGAGAAAACCAGCAAACAGATGATCGACGTCCTCAAAACCGTGGTGAAGGAAGGCACCGGACAGGAAGCCGCGGTGGAAGGATACGATGTGGCGGGGAAGACTGGAACCGCCCAGAAGTACAATTCGGAAACGCAGTCATACTCCAAATCGGATTACATGTCCTCGTTTGTCGGGTTTGCGCCGGCCGACGCTCCGCGCCTGGCGGTGCTGGTCATGATCGATGAACCCCGGGGAACCTATTGGGGCGGGTCGGTGGCCGGTCCGGCCTTTCGCGAAATCACCCGGCAATCGTTGCGTTATCTCGGGGTCCCCTCCAAAGAGGAGCGGGTCTATATCCTGGATCGGGCGTAATGATAAAAGGACGAGTTGAAACTCAGGCGCTCATGTTCCCCCAAAGAGGGTTGATCAGCGTGGAAATACAAAAACACCACAGCCTTTCGCAATTGCTGTCGGGTTTTCCCGTTCAAAACATCCTGGGAACGTTTTCCCGGCAAGTTTCCTCCGTCGCCTTCGATTCGAGAAAGGCGGACGAGATGTCCCTCTTCGTGGCCATCCACGGAACACGGCAGGACGGCAATCAGTTTATCCGCAACGCCGTTTCCCGGGGCGCCGTAGCTTTCATCACCGAAGAGCCCCTGGAGCATCTGCACGGGTTGGGGCTCGTTTCGTCCAGGGTGACGGCCATTTGTGTGGACGACGCCCGGCACGCTCTGTCCTGGGTCAGTGCGCGATTCTACAATCATCCCTCGCATCGGCTGAAACTGGTGGGCATCACCGGAACAAACGGGAAAACCACGCTCACTTACCTGCTCGAGGCCCTGTTCCGGGAACATGGAGAAACAACCGGGGTGATCGGAACGATCAATTACCGCTATGGGAGCCATGTGTTTCCGGCGCCGGTGACCACTCCCGAATCTCTGGACCTGAACCACATGCTGGACGAGATGGCCCGCGAGAAGGTGAAGCGGTGTTTTCTGGAAGTCTCTTCCCATGCCCTGGCGCTCAAGCGGGTTCATGAGATGAAATTCGACATCGGCGTTTTTACCAACCTGAGCCGCGACCATCTGGATTTCCACGGCACCATGGAAAACTACCGCGATGCCAAGCTCGACCTGTTCAGAAAAAATGACGTGGCCCGGCGCGTGGTCAACATCGACGATCCGATCGGGCGAAGCCTGATGAAGGAGTTTCCCGCCGACACGCTGAGCACCGGCATCGACGGGTCGGCTGAGATTCGCGCCGAGAACCTGAAACTGACCGAAAACGGAAGCCGGTTCCTTCTCAAGACCCCCTCGGGGGACCTGGACCTGCAAACCCCGCTTCTGGGCCGGCATAATGTTTACAACCTGCTTTCAGCCGCCGCGACGGGTCTGCTTCAAGGCCTGTCCCTCTCCGACATCGACCGGGGACTGCGATCCATCCGCAATATCCCCGGTCGATTCGAGAGGCTCGAAATGGGCCAGGATTTCGTGGTCGCGGTCGATTACGCCCACACCGGAGACGCCCTTGAAAACGCCCTCAAGGCCGCCCGCACCGTCACACGGAACCGGCTGATCGCCGTCTTCGGTTGTGGAGGGGACCGGGACCGGGGAAAGCGTAAGGACATGGGACGCATCGGGACCGACCTCGCGGATTATGCGGTGATCACTTCCGACAATCCCCGCTCCGAGAATCCCCAATCGATCATCAATGAAATTCTGCAAGGCATCGGCCCGGACAAAAAGCAAGGAATCGATTTCGATGTTTATGTTCAGCGCCGGGAAGCCATTGAACGGGCCATCGGCGCGGCACGTCCCGGGGACATGGTCCTGATCGCGGGCAAAGGTCACGAGGATTATCAAATCCTGAACACCGGAACGATCCATTTCGACGACCGCGAGGTCGTGCTGGAGTGTTTGAAGAAGGAGATGAAGCGTTGATTGAAACCACCGCCCAAGAATGCCTCGGCGCGATCGGGGGAAATCTCCTCGCGGGCAATTCCACCCGCCGTTTTCGCGGCGTCTCGATCGATTCAAGAACCGTCCGGGAAGGAAATCTCTTCTTCTGTATTCGCGGAGAGCGGTTCGATGGGCACGACTTTATCAGCGAGGTCATTCGGAAATCGGCCGCTGGGATCGTCCTGTCACAACAGGGGGAAGTTCCTGCGTCCCTGACGGGCCCCAGCGGCTCCGAATCTCCTTTTGTGATCCGGGTGGAAGATACGCTACGGGCGCTCCAGGAATTGGCGCGTCACCACCGGGAAAAATTCCCCATCCGGATTATCGGCATCACCGGAACCAACGGCAAGTCCACCACCAAGGAGATGGTGGCTTCGGTGGCGGAAATGAAATTTGAAACGCTGAGAAACCGGGGCAATCTGAACAACCACATCGGTCTTCCCCTGACGCTGATGGAATTGGGGCCCCACCACCAGGTGGCGGCGCTGGAGATGGGAATGAGCGCGGCAGGGGAAATTCGTCGTCTGGCGGAAATCGCCAGACCCGACATCGGTATCATCACCAATATTTCCGAAGCGCACCTGGAAGAACTCCGCACTCTGAAAAACGTGCAGAAGGCCAAGGGGGAACTGTTCGAGGCGCTCCCGCAAAACGGGACGGCCATTATCAACGCCGACGACCCGCTGGTGCTTGAACTTGCCCGGTCCCTCCGCGCACGGACCCAAATCACTTTCGGTATCGATAATCGGGCTGACGTGCGGGCCAGCGAGATCCGGCCCCGGGACGACGAGGGATTCGATTTTACCGTCAATCTGTTCGATCGCAAGATTCCGGTCTTTCTCCCCTTTCCCGGCCGTTGCAATATTTACAACGCGCTCGCGGCGCTTGCCACGGGTCACTCCTTGGGAATTGACCCGGACGCCATGCAAACCGGGTTGGGCCAATGCAGACTGCTGAGCCAGCGAAACGAGATGATCGAGCACGGTGGAATCACGTGGATCAATGACAGTTATAACGCCAACCCTCGATCCATGCGCGAGGCGCTGGATACCCTGGTCCGGCGAAAGACACCGGGGAAAAAAATATTCGCCCTCGGCGAAATGCGGGAGCTGGCCGACCGGTCGCAATCGGCGCACCGGGAGTTGGGAAGGGATATCGCCGCAGAACCGGTGGATTTCCTGGTGACCGTGGGTCCTCTGGCGGCCCTGGCGGCCCAGGGCGCACGTGAAACGGGAATGCATGCCGATCGGATTCATTCCTTCGCATCGCATGCGGAGGCCATCGCCTGGCTGTCGAAACACCTCCAACCCGGAGACCTGGTTCTGGTCAAAGGTTCCAGAGGCGCAAAAATGGAAGAAATTATCAAAGGGCTCACACAACCCTGAGGTCAAACGAGAGGGCCATGTTTTATCACCTGTTTTATCCGCTGAGTGCGGACTACTCGATTTTCAATGTTTTTAAATACATCACCTTTCGTTCCGCCTATTCCGGACTCACGGCCCTGGGCCTGAGCCTCTTACTGGGCAAGACAATGATCGCGATCCTGCAAAAATACCAGATCCGGGAAAAAATCCGGGAAGACGGCCCGCAACAGCATTTCGTCAAGTCGGGAACTCCGACGATGGGCGGACTCCTGATTCTGTTCACCTTCGTTCTCTCGACTCTGCTCTGGGCCAATCTGTCCAATCCCTATATCTGGCTTCTCCTCTTCGCCGCCTGCGGATTCGGCGGGATCGGTCTGGTGGACGACCTGATGAAGTTAAGGCAGGGAAAAGGACTCACCGCGAGGGAAAAATTCCTGTACCAGATCATCTTCAGTCTGATGATCGGGATTTACATCACACATTTCGATTCCAGCAGGGCCGAGTACGCCACCCGGCTTTCGGTTCCGTTCTTCAAGGGATTCCACCCGGACCTCGGTATGGGGTACCTGCTGTTGATCGTGTTCATCATCGTGGGCACTTCCAACGCGGTCAATCTGACCGACGGGCTGGATGGCCTGGCCATCGGTCCGATCATCATCGCCACGCTCACCTATACGGGAATCGTTTACCTGTGCGGGCACTTCAATTTCGCCAATTACCTGCAGATCCAGCACATCAAGGACGCGGGCGAAGTCGCGGTGCTGAGTTCGGCGATCGTGGGGGCAAGCCTGGGGTTCCTCTGGTACAACGCCTACCCTGCCCAAATGTTCATGGGCGACGTGGGATCCCTATCGCTGGGAGCGGTTCTGGGGACCATCGCGGTCATCGCCAAGCATGAGCTGTTGCTCATCCTGGTGGGAGGGATCTTCGTGATTGAGGCCCTGTCCGTCATCATCCAGGTGGGGTTTTTCAAATATACCGGCGGCAAACGTTTTTTCAAAATGGCTCCGCTACACCACCATTTCGAACAGATGGGTTGGGCCGAGCCGAAAGTGATCGTGCGGTTCTGGATTGTGGCGGTCGTGCTGGCCATGATCAGCCTGAGCACGTTGAAGTTGAGATGAGTATGGATCTTAAAGGAAAAAATATAGCGGTCATCGGCATGGGAAGAACGGGAATCGCTACGGCGGGCTTTCTCGTGCGCCGCGGAGCCCGGGTGACGCTTCTCGACCAAAAATCCGAGAATCAACTCCGGCCGAAATTGCCCAACCTGGACCCCGCCGTCCATCTCGTCTTCGGAACTTCCCGGCCCCCTGCGGGAACCGAGGTGGTGGTACTCAGCCCAGGGACGGATATCAATGCGCCCTTCCTCGATGAAGCGCGCCAACGGGGGGTCGAGATCATCAGCGAGATCGAACTGGCGTTCCGGTTCAATCGGGTTCCCGTCCTGGCCATTACCGGCACCAACGGAAAATCCACCGTGACCACGCTGGTCGGGGAAATTTTGAAGGAAGCCGGAAAGCAGGTTGATGTGGGAGGAAACCTCGGCACCCCCTTCATCGAATTCATCGACGGGGAAACGGCCGATTACCGGGTTCTGGAAATTTCGAGCTTCCAGCTTGAGGGGGTCTCGACGTTCCACCCGAAGGTCGCGGCGATTTTGAATCTCACGCCGGATCATCTCGATCGGCACAGGACGATGGCTCAGTACGGTGAATTCAAACGGAAAATCGCGGCGAATCAGACGCAGGAGGATTTCCTGGTGCTCAATCTCGACGATCCCGAAACGGTAAAGCTGGGGCGGGGAACGCGGCCCGGGAAACTGCTTTTCAGCACCCGGCAGGAGGTTGCGGCGGGGGCGTTTCTCAAGGGCAACACCCTGGTGACCCGGTTCGGCGGCGACGACCGGGACATCTGCACGACCTCGGACCTGCAACCGGCCATGCGGTGGCAGGTGGAAAATGTGCTGGCCGCCCTGGCGACCGCGTGTCCCCTGGGACTGGACGCGCAACCCATCGCCCGCGCGCTCAGAAATTTTTCGGGGCTTGAGCACCGAATGGAATGGGTGCGGCGTGTGCGTGAAATCGATTTCGTCAACGACTCGAAGGGCACCAACGTGGGCTCGGTGCTCAAATCGCTGTCCAGTTTCGACCGGCCCGTGGTGCTAATCCTCGGGGGACGCGACAAGGACGGAGATTTTTCCCTGCTGGGTCCGCTGTTCAAATCAAAAACCCGGTTTCTCGTTCTGATCGGGGAAGCCCGTGAAAAGATCCGGAAAGTGCTGAACGGCTCCCCTCCTTTTGTGGAGGCCGAAACGCTGGAAGAGGCCGTGGGCACCGCCATCGAACACGCCCGGCCGGGGGACGTCGTGCTTTTGTCCCCGGCCTGCGCCAGTTTCGACATGTTTCAGGATTATGCCGACCGGGGTCGGCAGTTCAAGTCGATCGTCAACCGTCTGGAAGAGTCATGATTGCATGCCATCTCGAAAACGGTTCCATCTATTTCCTGGAGGCTGGGTTTGAACGCGTCGAGGTCGAAACATTATCATTGCGATCCCGTTCTTGCCATCACGGTCGGCTTGCTGACGCTGATCGGCGTGGTCATGGTGTTCAGTTCCAGCGCGGTCTATGCGATGGAGGAATACAACGATTCGTATTACTTCCTGAAGCGCCAACTGCTGTTCGTGCTGATCGGAGGGGGAATCCTGCTGTGCGCCAAAAAACTGGATTACCGCAAACTCCAGAAACTGACCTATCCCGCCATGGCGGTGACGTTTATCCTCCTGGTCCTGGTCATGATCCCCGGAATCGGGAAGGAAGTGGGCGGGGCGAGGCGCTGGCTCAGTATCGGGGGATTCACCTTCCAACCCTCGGAGCTGGCCAAGTTCACTCTCGTTCTGTTCATCGCCAAATCGTTGGTCAAGCGGGCCGACAAGCTCAAAAATTTTGCCTACGGGTATTTACCCAATCTGATCGTGCTGGGGCTCTTTTTCCTGCCGATCCTGTTTCAGCCGGATTTTGGAACGGCGATGATCATCTGCGTCGTCACGCTCACCATGTTGTTCATCGCGGGCATTCGGACCAAGTTCCTGATTTATTCGGGCCTGGCGGTCATTCCCCTGCTGGTGTCGGCGGTCATGAGCGCGGAGTACCGGATGCGTCGTATCCTCGCCTTCCTCGACCCCTGGCAGGATCCCTCGGACTCGGGATTCCAGGCCATCCAGTCTTTTTACGCTTTCGGGCGGGGGGGCCTGTTGGGTCTGGGATTGGGCGACAGCACGCAGAAACTGTTCTACCTGCCGGAAGCCCACACGGATTTCATTTTTTCGGTCATCGGCGAGGAATTGGGGTTTGTCGGCGCCAGCGCCATTGTGGTCCTTTTTGGAATTCTGATCTGGCGGGGTTTCGTAACGGCTTTCCAGGCGAAGGATCCCTTCGGCATGCATCTCGCGATCGGAATCACGTTACTGGTCAGCGTGCAGGCGGTTATCAACATGGGAGTGGCGGTGGGGCTTCTTCCAACCAAGGGATTGACGCTCCCGTTCATC
>Ga0210019_1004663_pt1 | contig 11796 bp, 8 predicted proteins | sample CryGeyCG2114_020_2_FD_183969 | JGI IMG/M metagenome (GOLD analysis project Ga0210019, IMG submission 183969) | Groundwater microbial communities from aquifer - Crystal Geyser CG11_big_fil_rev_8/21/14_0.20 (SPAdes) (version 2) | ecosystem: Environmental > Aquatic > Deep subsurface > Groundwater ...
CAAAGCTTTCAAACAATCTCCTCAAAATATCGCCAAAAATATCTGTCAAAAAATACAACAAAACCCCGATCTTCGGTCTTCCATATTCGAAAAAATTGAATCAGTCTGACCCTATATCAATGTGCATATCAACATTTTGGCCCTCGCATCCAAAACACTCAAAAAAATTCATCAACAAAAAGAAGAGTATGGAAAATCAAAACCAAACAACAAAACTGTTTTGATTGAATACCCATGACCCAATACCAACAAACCACTTCACGTCTGACACGTCAGAAATATGCTCTTGGGAAACTGCCTAGCAAACATCTACAAAGCCAATGGCTACGATGTCAAAAAAGTAGATATCATCAACGATCGTTGCGTACATATTTGCAAATCTATGCTTGCCTATAAGCTTTTTGGCTACGATCAACAACCCGACAAAAAGACAGATCACTTTGTCGGTGATCGATATGTCCGTTATGCTACTGAGCAACAAAAAGAACCAACACTCAAGTCACTCATCCAAGACATGCTCCTCAAACGAGAACAAGGGGATCCTCAGACCAGACAATTGTGGCAAAAAATGAATAAATGGGCCATCGACGGCATCTATCAGACATACAAAAGATTTGGAACACACATAGACAAAGCTTATTATGAAAGCGATCATTATCTCAAAGGCAAAGACATTGTCATGGAACATCTCAAAGATGGCATTTTTGAAAAACAAACAAACGGAAAAATTGTATTCAAAACAAAATATAGTACTGACGCTCCCCATGTCATCATCAGAGAAGACGGAACCTCAATTTATATCACACAAGATATAGCCTTATGAAAATTGAGATACGATGATTTCCACATGGACCAGATGATCTATATCGTAGGAAGTGAACAAGAACATCACTTCAAAGTCCTCTTTGAAATTTTCGAAAAACTTCACTACCCCTTTGCCTCATGATCTTATCACCTCTCTTATGGGATGGTACTTTTACCCGATGGCAAGATGAAAAGTAGAGAGGGAAATGTTGTCGATGCCGATCAATTGGCCGACGATATGCATCAAAAGGCATATGAACAAATCTCTCAAAGATATCCAGATCTGACCCAAGAGCAAAAACACACAAGAGCAGAAGAAGTTGCTATGGCTGCGATCAAATTTTATATACTCAATCACCAAGCAAACAAATCTTTCACCTTCTTCCCAGATACCTCACTCACCTTTGAGGGAGAAACTTGACCTTATATCCAATACACCCATGCACGTTGCTCATCTCTTTTGGGCAAATCAACACAAGCTGACGATATTTCAGTATCACCCGACGCCACCTACGGCACACCAGAAGAAAAACAACTCATCATCCAGCTAGCTCAATATCCCTCCATCATCAAAAAGGGGACAAGACACAACTCCCCCAATCATCTCACCAAATATCTTTTTACCCTCGCACAAACATACAATACATTTTACCAAAAACATCACATTGCAAGCGAAGAAGATCAAACCATCAAACTCCAACGCCTCTCCCTCGTCCAAGCCACTCAAACAGTCCTAGCAAATGGTCTCTCACTCCTCGGCATCACCGCCCCCCAACAAATGTAAAAGGGGGAAACACTGATTCAACAATACAAATTATCACCCTAAACTTCCCTCCTGTCATCCTAATCCTTTTTATCCCGACAAGGGTCGGGGTCGAAGGATCTTATTTTGTCCCAAAAAAATAAACTACCACCCCCCACTTTCAAATTTTTCAAAAAAAAAATCACTATTCATTTTACTCAACAACGTCCCAAGGTGGATTGTTATATGGAACATACTTCACTTTAGGATCTAGGGGATGAAGATAATGTTGTTGAGGTTGACGATTTTTACCTGCCAAAATAGCAAGTATCTCATCCATCTCAGGTTTCCTACGTTCAAACTCTATCAGGGTCCAAAAGACCAGTCATGGGATCTAATATACTTGCTAGGTAACTATAATAACCTTTTGGTTTCTCACCAGGTTGCAAAAAGATAGAGTCAGTACGCTTTAATTTATCCATCACAAAATGATACTCCGCGCAGCAAGCTGACGCGATATCTCGTACAACTAGTTAAAGAGATGGACTTCCCTTTGTTTCCGAAGCAAGCTTCGGGGAATTAAACCACCTTTTGATTAAAAAAATAAACAGCAATGTTTCAATGGCAACATATCAAACTCCACATCCCCTACACACTCTCCTTCCCCTTGCAACATCATCCACATCACCCAACAAGATTCCAAAAGAAGACAAACACAACACCACATATAAATCCATCAACGAACCCCCACAACAATCACAAGAGCGAACCAACAAGCGTCGCATCAAAACCAATGTACATATCACCAAACATCGAAACCACTTGGCCTCATCGGCCACCCATCGCAACAAGCCCTAGAAACAACATACAAACACCCCACGTCAAACCAAGAGCACACCCTACACGGCAATAAGACAACTTCATTTTTTTATAAAAAAATAATAAAAAAACATGTATACTCGACCGCCAATATAATCTTCATTTTAAGATTATATTGGATGCGAGAGGTATACCGTTGTCTTGAGATACTTATCTCTTTCAATGCAATGCAAAAGAGTAAGATTTCTCAAGCGGTTCGGTACAACAATTTTAACCACCTCCGCCCATAATTCAACACAAACCACACCCCCTTGAACAAAAGAATATTTTCCCTATCACTAAGTATTGCAAAATGCAGAATAAAGAATTTTGAATTATCTTATATCTAGAAGCTAGCAGCCAAAAGCTAGTGGCTAGCAGCTTTTTTACCCCCCCTCCCTTCATGAAGCTCACCCCCGCCATGCAACAATACGCAAATATGAAAAAACAACACCCCGATTGTGTGCTATTTTTTCGTTTGGGAGATTTTTATGAAATGTTTTGGGAAGATGCCAAACTCACAAGCAAATTGCTCGACCTCACCCTCACGTCCAAAAACAAAAACCATCCGAACCCTATCCCCATGGCAGGCATCCCCTATCATAGCGTTGATAAATACATCGACAAACTCATCAACAAATGATACAAGGTAGCTATTGCAGAACAAGTTTCAACTCCCATCCCAGGCCAATTGGTCCAAAGAGAAATCACATCCATCATCACACCAGGAACATATATTTCCTCACTCAACGACAAAACATCATCATGACAATACAACTACATAGCAGCACTCACTCATATACCCCGCAAAGACAATGACCACTTTCACTGTGCATGGGGAGATATCTCCATAGGGAAATATTATACAAAAAGCTTTCCTGACTCCACACAGGCAGTCAAACGACTCATATCACTCCAAGTACAAGAGATTATTACTGACCCAGACTTTCCATGAATCGACACACTCACATGACTCACTAAACAATACAACACACTCATCTCACTCCACGATTTTCCACCAGACAGCGACCATCTTCTCACATCAACATGCAAAGTCCAATCACTCCAATGATACGGTGAAGCCCTTTCCAATGGAAGATGTCAAACTATGGGATTACTTCTCAACTATCTTATAGCAACACAAAAGGGCCAATACTGATCAATTGTTTCTATCAGTTTCCATCATCAACAAAACATTGTATCTCTCGATCAAACCACCATCAAAAACCTAGAGCTTTTCGCATCAAATTTTGACAACAATCCCAAACATTCTCTTTTTGCTGTCATCAATACATGCAATACTGCGATGGGAACAAGATTACTGAGAGATTGGATCACCTATCCATCCAACAACAGCACAATTCTCGCACAACGCCATCAATATATCAATCACTTTCTCCAACAACATGGTATCAGACACGATATAATCAATCATTTCAAAACACTTCACGACATCCCCAGACTCGTTGCCACCATAGCATTTCGCAAATGTCTTCCTTCCTTGTTTATCAAACTCAGAACAAACCTCTCAACATTGCTCATAAATAGTAAAGGAGAAAAAAATGCTATTGTTTCATCCCTTCTCGCTATCAACTGTCCACCAACAATGATAGAAGCATCTACACACTACTTCAATACTCTAAAAAATACTCTCAAAGCACAAATAGACGATGAACACATCTCCTATATTCAAGACAATGTCGACACACACATAGACGAATTGAGAAAAATAGCCTATCAAAGCGATGGACTCCTTCTCCATTATCAACAAGAGCTCATCACAAAAAGCTGATGTAACAATCTCAAAATTAAATTTGTCACCAATAGTGGCTATCTTATCGAGGTCACACCAAAAGATATCAAACAATTTGAGTCAATAATCACTCCCCAAGAAACTAAATATGATCTCCACCGCACCCAAACTCTCAAATCTGGACAAAGGTACAGCTCATCTCATCTGGAACAACTCCAACAAGATATCCTCAAAGCACAAGGACAGCTCATCGATAAAGAAATGGCCATTCTCCTACAACTTCAAGCACAACTCATCCAATTGTACCCCAACATCATAGAACTCTGTGAATATGTAGCACAACTAGATATTTATACATCACACACACGACTCATTCAACAAAAAAATCTCATTCAACCCAAAATTCTCCCCTATCAATCTTCAAAAGAAAATATCACAAAAATCATCTGATGAAGACATCTAGTCATAGAACACTTTTTGCCACACCAAGAATCATTTATTGCAAATGATCTCATCATAGGGACAAAACACAATAATCAACATGGTTTCCTCCACATCATCACATGACCAAATATGGGAGGGAAATCTACCTATTTAAGACAAAATGCACTCATCATTCTCTTGGCACATACATGACTTTTTGTCCCAGCTCAGCAAGCAGACATCACTCTCGTGGACGCCATTTTTGCTAGAGTATGAAGTGGTGACAATATTACTCACAATCAATCAACCTTCATGACAGAGATGATACAAGTAGCAAATATACTTCACAACGCTACTCCTCAATCATTCATTATTTTTGATGAACTAGGCCGTGGCACATCGACCTACGATGGCTTAGCATTATCCAAAGCGATACTTGAATATATCATCACCAGACTACAAACCAATACCCTCTTAGCAACGCATTATCATGAACTCATACAACTTGAAAAAAAATTTCAAGCTGTCAAAAATTATTCAGTATCAGTCTATGAAACAGACAAGGAAGTGGTATTTTTAAAAAAAATAGTTGCCTGATGAGCAGACAAAAGTTATGGATTAGAAGTAGCAAGATTGGCTGGCATACCACCACACATCATCCAAAGAGCAAAACAATATTTGCAAACCCTCGAAGATACAACATCAAAACAAAAACAGACAAAAGACACAGCCGAAACCACCACAAACTTCCATCAAGACAATCCCCTTTTTGTTCCTCTCACAACTCCCTCTTTTCACGATCGACAATGCAACAAAATTAAATCACTGCTAGACTCATTTGATCTCAATAATATCACTCCTATGCAATCATTGCAAATACTTGAAAAAATCAAAAATCAACTTCACTAAATTTTCTTGTCACACCTTCACTTCTTTTTCGTATAATATCATAGAACATTTACGTCATCCATTCTATAGTCTATGGTCAATTTACACGAATATTTTCAAAAACAACAATCGGGGATTTCTGAACAATCCAAGATGGACATTTATCACAAAATACTTGAAAGACAAACAAGTACATCCAATGGTCTTTTCAAAAAAATCACTCTCATTGCCAAGTTTTCTAGTTACTCATTGGTGACGGCTTTTTTGGTCTTTGCATTATTTGGACTCTTAAACAGTACATCCTACAACAACATCCTCAACAACAAATGATTCCAAGTATCACACACCCAACCCAACACCTATAGAGCAAGTGCCGACACCCGTGTCACAATTGCAAAATTTCAATGACACTACAAACTCATCGACAAAGATGGGAAATATGTCGAAACAAACATCGTCTTCCCCAACGATACTATACAACTCGAATATGGCTCTATCATCAAAGTCAATGTCGATGGAAACGATCTCACTATGGTATGACCAGCGATTGTACAGATCGAAGAATCATCCGAAAAAGGCAAATACATCATGAAATTCACACAAGATCCCACTTTTGCCAAACTCTCATCTCAAAACAACACATCAAGCACCGTAGAAATCATCAAACAAGATAATGTCAAAATACAAAAGGCTGACAAAGCAAGCAATATCAATATTCAAATGTCGACATCAAATGGCACTACCAAGATCAGCAATCATGGAGATCCAATCAATGTTAGCAATGATCAAAAACAAACCATCACTATCAAATCACAACAAAATATCGTACTTGAAAACACTCCAAACAAAAAATCTGACGAAGAACAATTAGCACCATCACAGTCTCAATTTGATGATATAGTGCAATTTTTGGCTGACAATACAACACAGGCTGATGAGACAACTCCAATCATCAATGAAACAATCACTATTGACCAAAAACAAATACCAAGCGAACAACAACTGAGTAAAATCACCAACCTTCTTCAAACAAGCGTATTGGAATATCACATCAACAATCTTCTCATCAGTATCGTTCAAGAGAAGCCAGAACAACAAACTATAGCCCTCACCAATCTCCATGATATCCTCATGCAAGTTGGACAGGTACTCAATATTGATTTGATTGCATCATCAAGTTTCAACAATGTCATGGCAAATACCAATACCTTGATCACGACTATACCAGCACGTTATCTTTTACCACCCCGAGTGACCAATCACATGATTGTCATCAAAAACCGAATGGAATTACTCAATCAAAAATCAATGCATAATGATGATCAAAACATAGATAAAGACTCAACCAAATTGATGGAGAAACTCCAATCACAACAACGGAACCTCAACTTCACAAGGACATACTAACTTTTCCATTTTCAAGAATACTGGACCCTCTCCCCTGTATATCCTCCCCCCTGACCGAGGGGGTCTTCTTGCATTTCCACATACAATTCATAGCTTCAAACAGGAAGCTATTTTATTTGTTTATCAAAAAAAAATGGAATTGGACTTACCAACCATTCGATTTTTGATCTGAATCATTTTCATCACCATTGAAACCATGACACTGAGTCTAGATTTTTTGGCAATGGGACTTGCATGAATAGCAACATCAATCATCTTGTTTATCATAGGACCCACTCGACATACACGGATCATATCAGTCATCATTTTCCTCATCTTTGCAAGCATTGCACTAATCCTGACTAGAAAATATCTCAAACCATGGAGAGAAAAAAATCGTGGTAGCGAACCAATGGCCGCAGATCAAATCATCGGTCATCAATCTCCCGTCTATTTTCTCAATGAAAAATTGGTCATCAAATATCAAGGTTCCTACCGACTCATCAACAACCCACATGGGATCAAAAAGGGAGACCATGCAGAGGTGACCTCCATCAAAAACAACTCCGTCACCATCAAAAAAATACACAAAGAATAAAGAAATTTACCCCAATATGTCTTGTATCCACCTTCCTCTTTTTTTCCTATCTCTGCCTGTCCCATCACTTTCCGCGGGGTCAAATTCTACGAGATCTCTGTTTCTGTCTCTGTTTCTGTCTCACATTTTACATTTGTACATCCCATGATCCTTCTCACTATTTCCTACGATGGTAGAACAACCAAAAAACTCATACAGCACCTCCTCCATACGACAAGTATACAAAGTGTCCAAAGGATAAATTATTGCAAAAAATATGACAAAAAAGACAAGCAAATCATCAAACAAGAAATCAAACAATTGATGCTGATTGCTACTGCTGATCCAAGCCACAGCGACATCATCAACGCAATCAACAAATTTCAAAGCAAACAAACGCTCAAAGTCATCAGTCTTCGTGAAATCCCCGATCAAGAAATACTTCTCACATAGGCTTTAGCAATCATCATTATCGTGTCATATCAACGAAAACCAATACTCTGAAAAATACTCTTCACCCTCCTTATTTTTCTTATTGCCACACGATTATTTAATGGGTTATATAGCACATACAGCCAAGAGCCAATCACTATCCTGGCATGATATACACGATACATACGAGTCCTCCTATGATCCATAGCTCTCACATGATCAGTAATATTTTTCAAAATACCCAAATATCAGATCATCAATAAAATGATTCTCTACACAAACGGAATAATTATCTATGCAATGATTTTTATTTTCCCCCAACAGTATCCATGGCGATTTTCTATTCCATTGGGCTTACTAACATTTCTTAGCCTCTTATTACTTTCATACCGAAAAAATATCTTCAGCTGATGATTGACCATTATCCTTATCCTCACTCACATCCTCATCCTCATACCCGATTACAACAAAAATGTTGATTTCCAAGATCGACACGTCAGTCAAAACAACCAACGAGTAGTCACCAACATCCAAACATCACTCAATGAACTTGATTCACTCTCTATCACTCACTATCGCCCCTCTAGCAACAAGCTTGATACTTTTCCACTCCTTTCATTACAACAAAATTCTCCCTTTCTCCTCGAAAACGGTAGTGTTGTTTCTTTCAATGCAGAGGATGATCAAAACGAACCACTCTTGCATCTATATTTGTGGGATTCAACTATCATCACTCTCACACCTCAATCATCAATTCGTTTCATCTTCGCTCCCGAACCCGGAGACACACAAACCAATCGAGACATACTTCTCTCCCAGGGAGATGTCTATCGAAATACATCAAGAAATTTTCTCCAAACATTCATCATCTGGGGACATGGACAAAACAAAATCAAAATAACAGGGGCAGGACAACGACAAACAAAAGTCTCTCCCGAAACACTCTGAACAGTTAACACAGATTTCACACTCCTGTACAAAGACACTTCATTATATCTCACTCCATGACTTTATAGTTTCACTGGTCTCTATATCCAAGATATCAAAACACTGCCCTCTCACCGTGACGCCCTCAATCACTATCAACAACAATTCAATGACTACATCAACAAACAACTTCTCCATCCATGGATACAAACATCAATCACCAATAATATCCTCAAAGCAAAACTTGCACTATCAAGCCTCATAAATCAAAGATATCAACAACAACGATACAATTATCAAGCTCTCAATTGTCTGCTATTAAATCAACAATGCCTCAATATATCACCATACGATAGCCAAAGACTCAAAGAGCGAAACACCAATCCACCATCAGCTTTCAACATGTGACTCAAATCCTCTCTCACCACCACCCCATAATCTCTCCTCATTTTCTCATTTTCTATCATGTATGATAGCATATTTGTCATTGCGAGGAGTCTTTCACGACGTGACAATCCATTCATAGACCGTCCTCTCACCCCTCTTACCTCATACTCTAGTAACTAAAGGCTAGTGGCTAGCAGCCAACTTCCATCCCTACAGACCACAAATGTAAAAAACTTTCATCTTGGTCACATTTTCAAAAAACATTTTCTCACCCATAAAGCCTATCACCCACAACAGGCATACCAACACTAGCCAAATGTGCTCTCACTTGATGTCTGGATCACGACTGTATACACACCAATACGGTCAATATATTCCCACAATCACTATCATCCAACACTCTCCACCAAGTTTCCACCAAATGCCTTCTTCATCTTACACGACCATCATCCTTGGGAGATTTCCATACCACCATACGATCCTGTAAGTGTTTATGATGATACACTGGCCATCACACCATATGCCATCATTGAGATTTTTTTCATCCACACTCATCGGTGAACATTTTTCATGTTTCATGTTTCATATTTCATTGTATTACCACATCCACGACATACCACTTATACACCTTAGCCTCCCTCTGAGCTAATGTATAATCATCAAATATCTTTTGTGATTTGGCAAAATACACCAAACCAGCCGTATCATTGTCCAATCTATTGACCAAACCCAACTCCCCCTCCACCCCAAAAATTTCCAATCATCACATCACCAGACTCAACAATTTTGCATTTTTTCACTCCAACTCATCGATAGTCACGCTTCATTTTTTGCTCATATCTATCAACACATCCAACAATGAATACTTCTTACCAAACACCGTAGCCAAGCCATGGTTTTTCCATACATACCAAAAAAACTCATCCTCATACCACCACAAATGATAGTCAGATAAGTTTTTTGCATACTTATACACATCAGTATTCAACATCTCTCTGAGGGATTTCTCTAAAGCTTATTCTGTTCTTTTCTATAACTTCACATCAATATATATACCAAAGGAGACGCAACAAACATCGAAGAAAATGTACCGGCAATGATACCAAATCATACAACAAAAGAAAAGGTTTGAATCACACCACTACCAAAAACATACATAGCAATCACCACCAACAAAGTAGAAAAAGAAGTTCCAATTGACCTTCTCAAAGTCTGCCACAAGCTAACATCAATCAATTTTCACATCAAAATGGTATTTTTTCTCAGTCACGCTTGGTCATTAGTTGAATTTTCTCTAATTCTATCAAACACAATAATTGTGTCATTGATACTATATCACATAGTTGTCAATATCGCTATGATAAACACCGTATCAATTTGTATAGTGGAATTCAATCGCATCAAAATACCATATGCACCTGCAGGGATACTCACATCAAAAAGCATCGTGACAATAGCCACCATTGCCAAAGTAAATGGCGGAATCACCCTCCTAATACCAGAAAATGAAATCATCATATAAACTGCCATCAATATCAAACCAATAATCAAGGCACTCACTGCTGATTTTTTCATATAATCACCAATACTAGGGCCTATCAAAGACAAAGACACTATATCATCTTCACTCACCAAATGAGCATCATCAACCAAAACTTTTCTCAAAGTATCAGTCAAAACAATGGCATCAGTGTCTTGTTTGAAACCAACCTTGATCAGTAATGTAGTAATACTCTCATCAGGTGTTACACCAATATTATAATCAGTATATCACAATTCTTTCATCATTTCACCTACAGAAGATTTCACTGCCTGCTCTTCCAACACGCCATTCAATATCACCGATACTCATCCAGTAAATTCAATGGATCGTCTCATGTGAACAATAAACATCACAACCGAACCAATCATCAAACATGCTCAGAAAAACAACCACCCAACCGAATGTTTCATAATAGCAAATTGCTTCATCCCTCCCTATTCCATTATAAATCTAAAAAACTTTTTTCAAAAACCATTTCACAAACTTTATCATTATAGGTTCAAGAACTTATTGCAAGGCATCTACTCTATCAAATTTCTCAAAACACTCCACTCTCTATTACACATAATAATCATACAGACTATTATCAATTCTTCTTGGACTTATCACAAAATATTTTCCATCTGACATTTCAATCACCACCAAATGTTCATGAGAAGTAATACAAAACACCATAGAATCCTTTTTGTTATCACCTTCATGACCAGCTTCATGATTCCATCAAAACACTCAAATTCCTCTAAACCTTGCAGCTCAAATATCTTCCAAAGGACGAAGAGACACTATATCACCTTTTTTTAAAGTAAAAGATTTCTTGTTTGGCATATGTATCACGATGTCATCCTGTTCAAAACTATAATACACTCTCGTCAAAATTCTCATAAAATACCACCACAACAATCAAGTCACGACAAAAAATAACAACCATACAAAAGAAAAAGAGAAAAAGAAAAAATTTACACAAATAATAAAAATAATACTAATGAGGATAAACAGCATCCTCACCAACCCAGTCTTATACCCAACCGTCTTATAAGCATCCATTTTTCTCTGCCTAACTACAATAAAATAACGTT
>Ga0210019_1004665_pt1 | contig 11795 bp, 10 predicted proteins | sample CryGeyCG2114_020_2_FD_183969 | JGI IMG/M metagenome (GOLD analysis project Ga0210019, IMG submission 183969) | Groundwater microbial communities from aquifer - Crystal Geyser CG11_big_fil_rev_8/21/14_0.20 (SPAdes) (version 2) | ecosystem: Environmental > Aquatic > Deep subsurface > Groundwater ...
GAATCTCATGATCGTGGACCATGGATGCAGGAATACCGCAGGCGTCAATAAAAGAGTGCATATCCTTAAGCCATGACTCAAAATGTTTTTCCCATTCGGACGGATGGACAAAATACTCAATCTCCATCTGGTCAAACTCCCGTGTACGGAAAATAAAGTTCCCCGGAGTGATTTCATTTCGAAATGCACGGCCGATCTGTGCGATACCAAACGGCACACGCTTACGACTCGACATGAGCACCTGAGGGAAATCAACAAAAATCGCCTGCGCCGTCTCTGGTCGAAAATAAGCGATGTTGGCAGAATCCTCCTTTGGTCCTATCCACGTTTTCATCATTAAATTAAACGAGGAGGGCTCAGTAAACGTATCCTTCTTCCCGCATTTTGCGCAGGATTTCGAAAGATCAATTTTGTCAGAACGGTAGCGCTCATGACATTCTTTGCACTCAACAAGCGGATCGGAAAATGTCGCCAAATGCCCAGACGCTTCCCACACTCTTGGGTTCATAATAAGCGCTGCATCAATACCAACCATATCCAGACGTTGAGTCACAAACATCTTCCACCAAAGGGCTTTGACGTTGTTCTTCAACTCGACCCCAAGTGGACCGTAATCCCAACTATTCGCGAGTCCTCCGTAAATTTCGGATCCCGCATAAACGAACCCTCGCTGTTTGGCGAGGGCAACAAGTTTTTCCATGGTCACGGCAGTTTTATGCATACTAAATGGTCATGATTTCTTCCTCTTTATTCTTTCCAATACTTTCAACGGAATCATTATACTCTTTTGTCATCTTATCAATCTCATCGAAAAGTTTGAACTTGTCGTCTTCGGAAATCTCTTTTTCCTTTTCCATTTTCAAGACCTGTTCACGAGCCTCCTCCCGAACTTGCCGATTACGAATCCGAGCATCTTCTAAATACTCCTTCATTTTTTTTACCATGGACTTTCGATTGTCTTCCGTCATCGGAGGCATCATGATGCGGATAACTGTTCCATCAACTACAGGACTCAGTCCTACACCCGCATCACGAATCCCTTTTTCAATATTCTTAATCAACCCCTTATCCCAAGGATCAATCACCAACGTTTTTGAATCCTGTGTTTGAATCGAAGCAAGACCCTTAATCTCCATCGTGGCGTCGTAGGCATTTACAGAGATATCTTCCACAAGCGCCGGTGTCGCTCGACCTGTTCGAAGAGCTCCAAGCTCCTTATGAAGATACTCAATTGTTGCATCAAAAGCAGGCTTCTTCTGGTTCAAAACAATATGCATAGATAAAGAAAAACGTTAATCGGTAGCGCTTGCTACGCCGATATATAACACTGTGGAGTCGTCTGGGTCAACCAATAATGTGCGGGGAACTCGAGACGTTGGAAACTTTTCCGTCCCCCAGGTAGACCCTGCATCTGTTGAGTGATAAAAGGTGGCACCCGACGCGTAGTACAACGTGTTTGGGTCATCTGCATCCATGCCAATCGCACGAATGGTCACCTGTCCCGCTGAGGTAAGAAGCGGAATCGCCTCCCAGGTATCTCCAAAGTCTGTCGAACGTGTGAGACCGTATTCACTCGAGGCAAGAACAACGCCTGAATCATTCGATTGAATCATGGTGTACACGCGCGTTGACTGCTTAAGCTCACTCAACCCGCCATCAACCTCCTCCCATGTTGTTCCTGTGTCGATCGTCTTATAAATTCCATCTTTGTACGTACTCACGAGCACCTGACGTGAGTCTGTGTTATTAATCAGAAATCCTGAAATCTCATTTCCTGTTTTCAACACCGTTGACCACGTACGTCCAGAATCTCCACTTCGCAACACATCACCATTACTCAAGCCGATCCAGACCATCTTTGGGTTATACCAGTCAACAGCAATCTGTACGACATTCACTCCTGATCGGGTATCGACATAGGTCTCGCTGTTAAACGAGCGCATACAGTCATCCGTTCGATACAGACGTGACCCCTTTGCCACATACACGGTACACACATCTGTAGGATCCACCTGCACGTTGTAGATCAACCCATCTTTTAAAGCAGACTCTTCTGGTTGTCGCCATGAGGCTCCAGAGTCTTCTGAATACAGCATTCCACTTTGTCTGGTTCCAAGATACAGATACGTCTTATCCTGAGGGTCCATTTCCATGTTTAACACATCTGTCGTGGCGAGTGTTCCAATTCCCGCAGAGGTTGGCACGACAACAGCCTGCCCCCATTCCTGTCCCGCCGTTATTGTTTTAAAGACGCCTCCATCAGATCCTGATGTAGACGTTCCTCCACCGAGACAGCCAGCTCCTAAAAGAATAAGGGAAAGAGCCATGAGACTAAGTCGTTTCATAAAATGATCATTAAATTGCTAGAGCAATATGCTCTAATGCTAAATGTGCATTGATATTATGTCTTATGGCGCCACGCACTTCGGCCATGCGTTGAAACACAGTCAATAGTTTCGTTTCTGAAAAGCTCGATACCAGTGTGTTCATTTTCGTTGTTTCTGGCAAAACACGCAACCCATGCAAACCCAAACGCGTGAGTAACACGTCACGACAAATGACTTCCCACTGATCGAGTGTATTGAGAAGCGCTTCATCCTTCTGCAGTTCCGATGTTGGAATTAGATCGGTGACCTGGCCTAGTCGTTCAACAAGCCCGCTCGAAAAAAACAATAATGCCTGCTCCAATCCTGTATCCTGTTGCGATCGATAGGTACTCTCTTTCAAAAATCGTAATGCGCGTCCTGGACGCCCAAGCGATTGAGCAGAAGCCAGTTCCGCATCAACGGGACTGAATCCCATTTTTACAAGCCCGGTCTTGATCTCTTCTCGAGGAACGGGAGAAAACCGCAAAATCTGACATCGAGAGACAATCGTTTCAGGAAGATCCTCTACGGAATGTGCTGTGAGAAGAAAAAGGGTTTTCCCTTTTGGCTCCTCGAGCGTCTTCAATAGCGCATTTGCTCCTCCCTTAGAAAGATAGGAAGCGCTTTCAACAAAAACCACTTTCCACCCGCCAGAAATTGACGTAAGTCCTAAACGACTATTCAACGCTCGCACTTGAGCCACAGAGATCGTTGCTTTTCTTTTTCCGGTCTTTTCGTCCACCAGACGGCTTAGCTCAAGATAATCCGTTTGCGTCTGAAGATCCCCTCGATGATTCAAAAGCGTTTGGATGAGCTTTTGCGCGACACATGTCTTCCCGAGACCCTCGGAACCAATAAAAAGGAGTGCATGCGGAAGTGTTCCATGTGCAAGACTCCGCGAAAGCACCTCTTGAATCTTGTTATGACCGATAATTCCAGTAAACGCACTCATACGCTCGCTATTATAGCATGCGCCCCATATCGGCATTCAATGTTCGCTGATGTAAACAAAGTATGGATTGTATAATTGGGCTAATTTTAGCAGAATTAATGCCAAATCTTCCTGCATAAGTCTTGACAAAGTTGACATAAAGTGGTATAGTATCGCCACGAAGATGAGAGATCCAAAGGACCTCAAATCGATCACTACAATCAAACAAAACTTTCTGGGGAGAGAGTACGTTATGACTGGATGTTTAATCAATGCTGATTAGATGGCCGGTTGTTGTATGTATCTCTTTTCACAGATGATGCATTCAGCAACCGGCTTTTTGTATCAAGATCTCGACAGTCTCATGGAGAGGAGAGAGTTAAACACGTCCAGTGAACTTCAATAGAAGGACACCGGCGTGGATCACTAAGTGGACTGACTAGGCTCCGGCTTACTCACTCCACACAAACTGTGATCACGAGGCATATCCGCGCTTGCGCAGATCACTGCTTCACCAGGATCCCCTCCAGGAGGTTGACGAGATCCTTCCGACACAGAAATTCGGAGGAGAGAGTAAGTGTTATCAAATGACTCAACTAGGCTCGGGAACTCTTAAAAAAGATGAGATGCGCCGCTCTGGAGGGCAAACATTTGCGAAGTGTAGTCACTCTACACTGAGGAAATTTTTGACCGAAGAGCAAGTAGATCGCTTTTTTCAGAGTTCCCGTTGCTTACTTGATTCATACGCCCGATAACTCTTGGTCCCATACCAGACTTCGGTCGGTCACTGAAACCATCTTCTCCGGATTCCTGCGTCGAATCATCTCACCCACCACCCCTGTACGGAGTCCAAGATGACCCGCCCCCTCCTCGCCCTTCTGGCGACCGTCACTGGCCTCTGCATCGCAGTGGCCGGCCTCCCGAACGCCATGCTGTACATCAGCGTGGCAAAAGAGATCATCGACGCCATGCCCTTCTAGGGACGGCGTCGGCACGGGCGAGTCGCATCTTGCACTCGCCGCCCCTCAAAGTTCAGAAGTTTCTTCTGCGCTTCGAGGGACGCCGAAAGGCCAACCACTTCACCTCCTCGCTTGTCACGAGGATTTCAAAAAACCACCGCCCCCTTGTGGGGCTTCTGAAGACGTGTACGGCTTGGTCGCTGTGCACACGACAAACTTCAGAACCCCACCGGCGGTAACCCCGCCATGGAGTCCGACATGACCACCACCAAGACCCTGCTCGAGACCCTGGCGCTGAACACCCCCGCCCGCGACCTCCCCACCCGCACCAGCCGGCGCCACAACAACCAGCGCCCCGTGGAGCTGGCCCCGCGTCGCACGGTCGCTGAGGTCGAGGGTGCCCTCCAGCTCATCGTCGGCAAGTACGAGATCGAGGGTGGTGTCCGCCCCCTCGAGGCCAAGTACGAGGAGCTCCTCGCCACCCTGCTCAAGAGCCGCCGCTCCGCGAACGCCATCGTCGAGCTGGGCGAGGAGATGGCCCGGTCCGCCAAGCGCACCGCGGCCGGGGAGAACTGGTACTACAACACCTGGAAGCGGGAGATGCTCGCTCGGGCCGAAGAGGGCGAGGAGATGGCCGAGAACACCCCCGAGGGAGCCTCCTTCCGCCTCGGTCACCTCGGTCGAGAGGCGGTCAAGAAGGAGGTCATGTGCCTCTTCGGAACCAACCTCCCGGACTGGCTGGTGCGCACCGCCGGCGCCGCCATCGTGGGCAAGCGGGGTGCCAACCTGCTCACCGCCAAGATCATCCTCTCCGCCATCCACGGCGAAGAGGCGATCAACGGCTGGTGGAAGAAGGTCCGCGACGCCGACAAGGCCGCCCAGGCCACCACCGACGCCGACACCGAGTCCGACCAGGACGAGGTCGACAGCGACGAGGAGGCCGCCGAGCAGAGCGCCTAGCCCAAGGCGCACTACATCCTCTCTCGCGAGAGTTCAGACAAAGACCAAGTCTGGTAAAACGACGGCACGTAGTCACCTGACGTAAGTGGTGAGCCTAGAGGAAGCAGAGCCTCCACGCTGAGAAAGCAACGCAGGGTGATGATGACGTCGTACGGATTTCATCATCACCCAGCCCTAAAAGGACATGAGTTCGCTCGTGTCTTCCTAGGGCCAAAAGAAATTCCTTCCATGCTACGGAAATTCTTTTCCCAGTCCATTCCAATTCCATCGACGTAGGAAGTTAAAGATATCCGGTCCTCCCCCTTACCAAGGGGGAGCTAGAGGGGGATTGCCGGCAACCTCCCCTAACCCCTCCTTGGAAAGGAGGGGGATCAAAGATTCTGTCTTGAGCTTCCTGCGTCGATTCTCTTCGACCAGGTCCGTGCGGGTTTAACCCCCCCCGCGGAGGATCCCGCCATGAACGGCTAGACCCCCCACAACCTGAGATCGGAGAGAACCCATGTCCCAGTCCATGAACCGCGCCGCCAGCAACGTCGGACGCTTCAGCTCCCACAGCCCCAGCGTCCCCGGCTTCGGCGCGAAGGTCCGTGCCCAGCGCGCTGCCAAGAGCAACCAGGCCAGCACCTCGCGCCGGCAGGCCGACCGCTACACCTTCCTAGCTGATGCCCTGGAGGCCGTCGATGGTCACCCGCTGATCACCGAGTTCGGGTTCGCGCCCGACTCCTTGGTCCTGAAGGTGGACTCCGAGCGGCCCGTGGCCATGGGTGCCGACACCCTGGCCGTCGCCTACGAGGGAGCCAAGGCCGCGCGTGAGCTCGGCATGGACCCCAAGAACGTCGGCATCGCTCGTCTCTTCAAGGAGGCGGGTGAGCTCCAGGCGCAGGTCGAGGAGAAGATCGAGGCGGACCGCCGCGCCGAGAAGGCCCTCAAGACCAAGGCCGTCATCCCCACCCTGGGCACCCCCGCCCGCAACATGCCCAACCTCCTGACCTGCACCTGTGGGTGTGGCGTCAAGATGATGGATCACGTCGCGGTCGTCCCCCACCCCGAGTTCATGACGAACGTGCTCGGGCGGATGGTCAAGATCGACGACCTGAAGCGCTTCATCCGCGCGCCCGGCCACCACTCCCGCAACCTCAACCCCCACCTCCTCACCGAGGTGGTCGCGATGATCGAGGTCGAAAAGGTTCAGATCAAGCGCGACAGCGAGAAGATGGACGACAGCCGCCTGGCGAGCTACGTCACCCCCCTCCCCGACGGCATCACCGCCACCGAGGTGGAGCACATGCTCAACCAGTCGACCATCGACTGGGACCAGGTCCACACCACCCTGAAGAACCCCTGGCTGACCGAGCGCGAGCTCATCGATGCCAAGATCCTGAAGGGACAGCCCACGAGCAAGGAGGTCTTCTGCCTCCGCCGCTACGTGATGCTGCTCCGCGGCTGCAAGCGACACCTGCAGAACATGGCCGACCGCAAGGCCAAGCAGGACGAGTGGAACGAGCGCAACGGCCTCACCGCCACCGCGCCCATCCTCACCAAGCCGACCCCCGCGCAGAGCCGCCGCGCCCTGCTCGAGGATCCGGTCATCGGTCGCCTCCTGCGGAAGATGCGCTAGCCATACGCCAACCGGAGCATGTCCGGTCACACAACATGCCAGGGACTCTCACGAACCCTGTCGACGTCGACGCTATTGTCGGCCAAGAAAAAACTTGTGAACACGCCGGGCGACCCTGCAACCAACGACGCAGACCAGTCGCCCAGCCCTAAAAGGATATGAGTTCGCTCGTGTCTTCCTAGGGCAAGAGCCCAAAGATCACCATCGATTCCCTCTCCCCAATCGATGATCTCAACACCAGCGAAAGCCCTCAAGAGGTAAGGATTATTGACGGTCATGCGTCACCCTAGAATCTTCGTACCTATTGAGGGTTTTCGAACCCACAACTCTCTCCCAAAACGAGAACGAAAAACCCGTCACATCAATGACCGGTTTTTTGTTTGCCTCCAGCAACAAGAATACCTTGACGAGAAGCGTTTTACCTGATAGTTTTAAGCCTTGTCCTACGCAAGGACAGCCTGGCCGGAGGAACCGGCACCAGGCCGGAAATACATCTACATGATGTGGTATTCCGGTCTACAACCGGAGATGAGACAATGATCGAAACGTTCGACGCACTCGCAACCGAACATGATGGAACTGCCATGAAGACCATAGGCGAACACAGGTTCGCACATGACTGGCGGTACTATGAAGGCCACCCATGGTTCCTCGGAACCACCTCCTGCGGAATCGGGAGCGGTTAGCGACCTTCGCCATCTTCGATCTCTCATCACCACATCGCTTCGCGCTCTCGTTCATCGAGAGTTTTATTTTTGAGAATTTGCCCACGCCATATCAAACAACGCACGAATCACATCAGCAATTTCTTGGCTCACAATGACAAGTGACAACACGGAAGATTTGTGTGAAAAAAGAAAAACATGATTCCCTCTCACACCAACCTCCCCATGAATAGGAAAAGTTGAATCTTCCACCATTCGAACTTCGACATGTTCTAGGGATGGAAGTTTGGAGGAATCCAGTTCCTTCATCACCGCAAGAACACGTCCCTTCACACCTTTCTTTTGAAGATTACTAAGATGAATCTCTCTTCCGTGCAAATGTTCTTCTGTCATAAGCACGTCATCTAACGGAATAATCTGAACAAACTCTCCAGACAAACGCTCAAAAACAACTCGAGTTGTTTCAAGCCCCTCAACTCCCTCCAAATACCGCACCTGGGGCTTTGCTCCTTCGGCGTTGTACAACGCCTCAAGCATGGGCATCGCCTTCATGAGCTCAGACTCTTTTTCTGAAAGTTCTTTCTGTTGATTCTGGATAATCGACATGAGTCGATCTGGACTCTCTGCCGCATAAAAACGCTTCTTCCCTTTTTGAAACGTGGACATGAGTCCCCGACCAGAAAGGGACTCAATCATGACGTAGGTGGTCGCGCGATTCACTTTGGCTTTATGAGAAATGTCCTGAACTGGTGACGGTCCCATTTCAAGCGCAGCCAAATAGACACGAGATTCTTTCTCCGTAAAACCCAAATGTTCGAGTTCTTTTTTTAATTCGTCCATAATGTTTGACATTATACCAGAGATCGCAAGACTTCCCATGTTTGTTCAGCGGTTTTCTGCCAGGAATACTGCTTCACACGCTCCGCCCCCTTCGCCGTTAATTCTGTTCGAAGTGTTCCATCTTTTACGATGCTCTCAAGTGCATGTGCCCAGGCCTCTGGCTCGCCTGGCGAAACAAAGAGTCCTGCATCGCCAACCACCTCTCGATGAACGGGGATGTCCGAAGTCACCAAAACCGTTCCAGAAGCCATCGCCTCGAGATTCGGTATGCCAAATCCTTCGTACCAGGATGGAAAAAGGTAGGCGGTTGCCTGACTCATCAACAGAGCCACCTCCTCATCAGAAACATACCCAAGTTGTCGCATCTGATCCTTATGCGCCGAGTGATCAAAATACGGCTTCATCTCCTCGTACCCATATCCGGGCTCTCCAATAAAGACAAGCTCGAACGGATCCCCCATTCCCCGACGAGTCTTAAACAACTCAAACGCTCGAATCACGTTCGCGATATTTTTCTTCTTCTCCAAACGCCCAACCACAAGAAAAAAGTTTGTCCCAAGCCGATGCGTTTGCAACGCGTGACGTGCTTCCTCCTGAGTATAGGGTCGATAGAGCTCAGTATCAACCGCAAGTGGTGTCACGGAAATTTTTTCTGAAGGGACGTGATACAGATCCATAAGGTCCCGCTTGGTCGCCTCTGAGGGAGTCAACAGGTGCGTCGCCTTTTTCACAGCACGCTTCGTAACATGCGTTAATCGCTTTCGCACCGATGGTTCATAAAGATCTGGTCTTCGTGCAAACGCCAGATCGTGAATGGTCGTTACCGTTCGTCGTGCGGAAAAACGTGGAAGAGCCTGCCCAGGAACAAATAAGACGTCTGGCTTGCGTCGCATCATCTCCCAGCTCATGCGAATCGACATCCACCCCCGCTTTGGAGGCCAGGCAAGAATAGATGAAGACCATCCGTCAGGAAGCGTCCCAAGCGTTTCATCGGGCTTTGTCAGAGAATACAAAACCACCCGCTCCCCTCCCTGAAGCGCGTGGGTTTTCATCGCTTGAATCAACGAGCGACTGTAATTCTCTACGCCTGTCCGCTTCTCTTTATTCGCCGAGAGCGCATCAATCCCATATTTTTTTTCCCCTCCTCCCTCTTGCTTGAGAAAATTTATTTCATCGTTCATAAAAATCTCGTGTTCAAATGAACGACTGTGCGAGGGACAACTTTGAGTCGGAGCATCGTACGTCCGATCTCAAAGTTCGGTCCCGAAGCACAGTCGTAGGACGAGTCTAAGATGTAAAGATGGATCGTTTGTACGCTTCAAGATTCTCAAGCGCAATTCCTGTTCCTTTCGCCACACACTGCTGTGGATCTTCGGCAAGGAATGTTGGGACACCAGTCGCCTCTGCAATCAGCATATCAAGGTTTCTCAGCTGAGACGATCCACCGGAAAGAACAATTCCCTTATCCATCACGTCAGCCGAAAGTTCTGGAGGGGTCTTGTGAAGCACTTCTTTGACCGTATTAATGATTCCTTCAAGCTCTGCCTGAATCGCCGCTGTGACATCATCAGACGTCACCTCAATCAATTTTGGAAGTCCCGTCACCATATCTCGCCCCTTCACTTCCATCATCAACTTATCGGGAAGATACATAGCAGCTCCAATTTGAATCTTAATATCCTCTGAGGTTCGCTCTCCAATGGCTAATCCATACTTGCGACGAATGTACTCAGAAATGGCTGTATCAAACTTCACGCCTCCAATGCGAACGGATTCCGAAGCCACAATTCCCCCCAATGAAATGACCGCCATTTCAGACGTTCCTCCTCCAATGTCGATAATCATGTGTCCAGAAGGAGATCCAATAGGAATATTCGCTCCAATGGCAGCCACAATTGGCTCTTTGATGATGTACGCAGCTTTTGCCCCAGCAGCCAGAGTCGCGTCAATCACGGCTCGACGTTCCGTAGAGGTGATTCCCCCCGGAACAGCCACCATGACTTCAGGACGAAACAAACGAACTCCCCCAAGGGCCTTATTGATAAAGTAGCGTAACATGGCTTCCGTGGTTCGATAGTCCGCAATGACTCCATCTTTCAACGGACGTCGAGCAACAATGGTGTCGGGAGTTCTCCCAAGCATGTCTTTTGCCTCCTTCCCCACCGCTAAGACTTTTTTATCTGTATACGAAACAGCCACCACAGAAGGCTCATGAATAATAATTCCTCGTTTAGGAACATAAACGAGGACGGTAGTTGTTCCGAGATCAATCCCAATTTTTTTTTGAAACATAGCTAGAGCGACACGTGAATCTGAAGGTCTTGATCTAAAATCGTGTTCAAACGGTACGCACTATCACCCCATTCGTTCTGATCCTCAGAAGGAGTTGCGTGTGTCACATTCTTACCAAAATTGAGGTCGACCGTCAATGCATTGTTCTGAGCTCCAACTTGTTTAAAGACCGTCAAGGTGTAGTCCTCAGACTCAATTCCCTCAACGACCTCATCTGCTAAAGCGAATTCAAAGATCAAGATATTTTCTTCTCCTGGTTCCACAGACGTAAACGTCCCAAATGAGGTAAAACCGAGCTCTTCTTCGATATCCACCGGCCCCTTTGACTTTGTAGGATTCTGTGTTTTGTCGTTCAACCAACTCCCCTCCACTCTCAAAAATTCTGTCCCCATAGGAAGATACACCCGCGTGTACGTTCGATACCGTGTGGTCTTCCAGCTAAACGAACCCGTGTGCGTATATTGAATGGATACACGCCCAAGCCATTGGTCTGAACTGTTCTGGTACGTTTCATACGTCACGTGTCGTCGAACGGCAGGATCCGATTTTAAACTCGCCAAATTTGCATCCACAACCATCAAAACGTCTGGAGATGTATACGCAAGGGACCCTGACCAACCAACCTGTTCAAGTACCTGCTGAACATCTTCCTGCATGCTATACAAAATCATCTGTTTCTCCTGAAGCGCTAATTCTGTGGCGGTGAGAACCAACGGCCATTCCTGTGAGGAAAGCGCATAGAGCCGAGACTTCATTTCATTGACGAGATCTGCCAGAATTTCTTTTCGTTGTGATTCAGGAAGTCCATCCGCTGTATACCCGTACTGCACTTGATATTCGAGAAGATCCGCAACATTTTCTGACGTAAATGTTTGGCCTCCGACGGTAATTGGTCCCGTAATGGTAAGAAGATCAGAAGCGTAGGTTGGGGTGAAAGCGATCACGTGATCAATCTCTTGTGTGTGTGGAACAAGCGATCCTTCTTCAAGCAACGACGCTTCCTCAAAAAAAAGTTCCAACGACTGCTGAGCAGATGTTGCAAAGTCGGGAGACCAATTACTATCCCGGAAAAACCACTGCGTCGTGGCATTATATCGCTGGAGTGGATCAGGAGCCGTCCGTGTCACGAGTTCTTCAACGGCGCGATCAAGCGTGTAAACGTCT
>Ga0210019_1004668_pt1 | contig 11779 bp, 6 predicted proteins | sample CryGeyCG2114_020_2_FD_183969 | JGI IMG/M metagenome (GOLD analysis project Ga0210019, IMG submission 183969) | Groundwater microbial communities from aquifer - Crystal Geyser CG11_big_fil_rev_8/21/14_0.20 (SPAdes) (version 2) | ecosystem: Environmental > Aquatic > Deep subsurface > Groundwater ...
TGCCCCCCCTGATGGATCGATGCAAGATTCTTCGGCGCGTCTGCGCCTCAGAATGACAAGGTGGCGCTTTTCATGACAACCCGGGCTTTTCTAAACATGTCGTCTTCGGCCTTCTTCATAGTCATCCGGGCCTTTTTTAAATGTCATCCTGAGCATTTTTTAATTGTCATCCGGGCCTTTTTTAATGTCATCCTGAGCCTTTGGCGAAGGATCTGGCTGGAACCGTAAAGAGGCATGCCCCCCCTGATGGATCGATGCAAGATTCTTCGGCGCGTCTGCGCCTCAGAATGACAAGGTGGCGCTTTTCATGACAACCCGGGCTTTTCTAAACATGTCGTCTTCGGCCTTCTTCATAGTCATCCTGGCCTTTTTTAAATGTCATCCTCAGCCTTCTTCATTGTCATCCTGAGCCTTTTTTAACTGTCATCCTGAGCTTGTCGAAGGATCTGGCGGGAACCGTAAAGAGGCATGCCCCCCCCTGGATGGGGCGGGCAAGATTCTTCGGCGCGTCTGCGCCTCAGAATGACAGCGTGGGTGTCATCCTGAGCCTTCTTCATTGTCATCCTGAGCCTGCTCGCAATGACTCCCTGAAAGACCCTCCCTTGGGTAACGGGGGTCCCCCCATGGGAATTCCGTTACCCAATTTTTCAGTCTTTTTTATTCCAAAAATATTCATTTCTTCCTTTTTTTTCTGAAACCCATTTAAATATTGGTATTTATTGAAAGCTCCCGAAAAGATTGTGAATTCAGCTTGTGGCTGGCCCAAGGTTTGCATCTATATAGGTTAGAGAATAGTAATCGTTGACTTTTCAATGAGTTGCGATTAAACTATGCCGGTTAAAGGGGGACAACTCAAGGGAGGAGTGGATCAGTCATGAAAATTCACAAACGTAATGAGAAAGGTTTTACCCTGATCGAGCTGGTCATGGTTATTGTGATCCTGGGAATTCTGGCGGCAGTAGCGGTTCCGAAATTCGTCGACCTGCAGTCCGATGCGAAAAACAGCCGACGTGATGGAGCGCTGGCCGCGGGCCGAGGCGCTATCACCATGCTTCATGCAAGGTATCTGGTGAACAGTACCGACTATACCGCAGGCACGGTGGCAGGTAACATGGACGTCTCAGGGGGGACACTGTCCTCCGCCGCCGGCAATATCACGGTGACCTGGGACGATTCCACAACCAACACGTTTACCTACACCGCCCGGTCCGGGAACACTCCGGCGACCTTGACGACTTGATAACCATGCCAGTCGGGTGGCCATGAATGGAAGGGACTTTGCTGAAGAGCAAGGTCCCTTTTTCGTTTTAAACGAACGGGAATCTTGGTTCGCCGCCCTCGCCTTCCAGTGCCTCGCCCTTGCCTATCTGTGGGATGCCGCGGGACCCGGCTCCTCGATCCTGGGGTCCGATCACGCGTATTTTTTCATCCCGCACCTTAAACTCTGGCTGGACCAGGCCCGTCAATTTACCTTTCCCCTTTGGAATCCCTATTTCGATAACGGAACCCCTTTGTTCGCTTCCCTGCAAGGGGCCGTGTTGTATCCTCCCAACATTCTGTACTTTTTTCTTCCCTTCTATGCCTCGTTCAACCTTCTGTTCGTGTTCCACCTGGGCCTGGCGGGCTTTTCCATGTACATCCTGGCGCGTTGGCTGGGTTGCCGTTACCGCGGGGCGTTGGTGGCAGGGGCCGCCTATATGCTGGGAGGCTACACGGTCAGCTTGTACCTTTATTTGTCCACGTTCTACCCTGTTGCCTGGGTTCCCCTGCTTCTGCTGATTCTGGGCCAGGGTCTCCGGGCCGGGAATTGGAGGCATGGTGCGGGGGCCGGGTTGATCGGAACATTGATGTTTTTTTCCGGTGGATTGGAAACCTGCTTCATGGTCTTCCTTTTGGCGGGTGCGCTGACCCTGGCGCCCGGCCTGCTGGATCGGGAGACGCGGTTTCCCGGCTTCCGCTGGCGCCTGTCCTATCTTGCCGTGTTTGCAGGCGTGTTCCTCGGGCTGTCGGCCGTGCAATGGCTCCCGACCCTGGAGCTGTCTCAACTCTCGCCCCGTTCGGGTGGGGTGCCGTTTCAGGAATCGGCCCGCTGGTCGATGTCCCTCCGGGACCTGTGGCAACTGGTCCTGGTCGATCCCTTCGGGTATGAGGGGCAGGACTCCCTCTCGTTCGAAAATCAGACCTGGCTTAAGTCCATTTATTTGGGCGTACCGGTTCTGTTTCTGGCGCTGGTGTTTTTGTTTTCGGGAAGACGACGGGTTACCCTAACCGCCTGGGCGGTCCTTCTGCTCTCCGTCCTCCTCGCGCTCGGGAAAAATGGCGCGCTGTTTCCCTGGCTCCACGCGCATGTCTGGGTGTTCGACTCGATCCGGTTCCCGGTCAAGTTTATCCTGCACGCCATCCTGGTCCTTTGCCTCTCCGCCGGATTGGGATGGGAGAGGCTGAACCCGCCGACCCGTCCGGAGCGGGCTGGAACTTTCTCTCTGATGACGTTGTGCCTCATCACCGGATTTTTGTTCATCCTCCTGTTTGGCGGGATCGAGATTTTCGGACCGGATCTGTCGGCATGGTTGACCGCCCAGGGCTGGGGCATGGGCCGGCCCGGCGTGATCGATAACAACCTGTTCAACATCCAGCGACTCTCGGTGTTCATGGCGCTCTTCGGACTGTTCCTGTTTTTCGCCGCCAAAAACCCGGCGCTCGATAAACTCTCCTGGGGGGCGGTCGTCATCGTTTTTCTGGACCTGTTTTTTTGCATGCACGGAAGCATGGCGCACATCTCCGTCGAAGAAGCGGAGAGGGAGGGAAACGAGGTCCGCATCCTGAAGGAAGACCCGTCCCTGTTCCGCATTTTCGTGTCCCGCGATCTGGAAACCACAAACCAGGTGCGCGTGGTGGAGCGGAGCGGATTGAGATTCCGGGGGAAAACCGTTCCTCATCCGGTCCGTTTGGGCGAAGGGTTGTATCAGGCCGGGGGTATGGTGGTGATGGGGAAGGGAACTTCCCGCGTCTTTGAAAAATTCCTTCAGGCCGTCCCCTTCCCGGAAAAATTGAATCTCCTGCGCATGGTGAACGTGAAATACCTGTTCACCTCCCAACCTTTGCGAGTGGAAGGAATTCGCCTGATCGACTCATCGGAGGAAGGGGGAACCCTGGATCGCCACGGAGATTTGCCGGTCTATCTGTATCGCGTGGACGGGGTGTTGCCGCGCGCCTTCTGGGTGGACGAATGCCAGGGAGTAGAAGGGGACAAGCCATTTTTTGAATGGGTGAGTCAACCGGATTTCGATCCGGAAAAACGGGTGCTGATCCGGAACACCGAGGGGGAGAGTTGCCTTCCCATCGCCCCCGGGAAAGTTGAAGAAAAACCCCGGGTGCGGATCGAGCAATACGGTCCGGACCGGATCGACCTTCGGGTTGCCTCAACCACGCCGGGTTACGTGGTCATAAGCGATACCTGGTATCCCGGCTGGAAGGCATGGGTCGGGAATGAAGAGAAGCCCATGTTACGGGCCAATTTCAATTTCCGGGCGATATATTTTGCGGGGGGGGATCTGCCGGTCCGCATGGAATACTCCCCCGCTTCTTTCCAGGCAGGAGTTGGCATCTCGCTTTTGACCCTCATGCTCGTCACTGTGGGATTCAGGGCCGGGAGAGCCCGTAAGGAGATTTCCATTTCTTCAACACCTGCGGGTCACTCTTCTGTTGCTGTCTCCGCCCGTACCGTTTGGGCGGTTTCAATTTTCAGCATCACCTTTCTGGTTTTCGCCAAATCGTTTGGAAACGGGTTTCTCTTCTGGGACGATCAGCATCATGTCCTCTTCAATAAAATGATCCAGGGAATGACCTGGGAGAACCTCCGGAATATCCTTCTGGGGGTTCACATGAAAAACTGGCAACCGCTGACCTGGCTCTCGCTGTCCCTGGATTATCAGTTGTACGGGTTGAATCCCAGGGGCTATCACTTTCTCAATCTCCTGTTCCATTCGCTCAGTGCCGGTCTGGTATTTTTTCTGTTCATAAGAGTCGTCCGCCGGACGGGATTGGAAATTGCCAACGAACGCGCCTTGCTTTGGACGGCGGGATTTGTCGCCCTCTTTTTTGCGGTCCATCCGCTCCGTGTGGAATCGGTGGTATGGATTTCCGAGCGAAAAGACGTCCTTTGCCTGTTCTTCATGTTACTGTCGATATATTTTTATCTGGGACCCGGGGATGAATCGAATGCGGCCTCCTTGTCCCACGACAGGTTGAACCGGTCCCTGGTGTTTTTTGTGCTGGCCATCCTGTCCAAACCCATGGCGGTAACGCTCCCCGCCGTTCTACTTCTGATCGACGTTTACCCCCTGAACCGGTTAAAGGCTCTGCGCGGCCTTCCGCGTCTGCTGTGGGAAAAAAGGCTGTTCCTCCTGGTGGCGGGGGCGAGGATAATTCTGGAACTGGGAATCCTGAAAACAGAATACGACTGGATGTCCGCCGATCTCCTGCCCCTCGGCGATCGGATGATGGTCGCCCTCGATGCCCTCATGTTTTATCCCCTCAAAACCCTGCTTCCCTTCGGGCTGGTGCCCTTTTATCCGTTTCCTGAAACGGGCGTCGGATTTTACCTGTCGGTTTTCATTTCCGCCTCTCTCCTCTTCTTCATCGCCTGGCTGGCGGGAATACGAGCAATGAAGGGATGCTGGCAACTGGCGGTCGCGGTCTCCATATACCTGGTCAGCGTGTTGCCGGTCCTCGGGGTCCTGCAGTTCAGCAAAGTAGCCATGGCCGACCGCTACAGCTACGGACCGACCCTGAGTCTTCTTTTCCTGGCGGGAGGAGGAATCGCATGCCTGACGCAGGGAGCGGGAGGCGCCGTTTGGGGCAAACGCTTCAACCTCTGGCTCGCGTCGGCGGGCATCCTCATTCTTTGCCTGCTTGGAGGGGGAACACTCCACCGGATTTCAGTCTGGAAGGATTCGTTTACCTTGTTCTCGTTCATGACGGAACGGTATCCTGGGCGAATTTATTTTGCGCACGAGTTCCTGGGCACCGCCTACACGCAAAGAAGAAACTTCGCCCGGGCGGAAAAGGAATTCGAAACCGCCCTGGCGCTTCGTCCGGAATATATTACCGCCTACATCAACTACGCCATCCTGAAAGAAGAACGGGGGGATACCGGGGCGGCGGAAAATCTTTTGCGGCAGGCATTGAGTTACGATCCCGAACATCCTGGCGTATACAATGAAATGGGAAATCTTTATTACCACCGCGCCGATTATTCCCGCGCCGAGGAATATTACCAGCGGGCATACGCCGGGGATCCCGCACAGGAAGCGTATTTGAAAAATCTCGGCCGGGTTTATCTCAAAAGAGGAAAATTCCAACAGGCCCTCGATCTGTTTGAACGCGAGTGGGAAACCCATCCCCCGTCAGCGGACCTTTTAAACCGGATGGGAAGCGCGTTTTACAACCTGGGGAGGTACGAGGAGGCGAGGGACCGTTTCGCCAGGGCCCTTGAGCTTGATCCCGCTGACGGCAACGCGAATCGCAACCTGGATCTCACCAACCGGATATTAAACGCAACCCCAAATGGCCGGTCGATCGCCGGACCTTGAACGACGGCCTCTTTTGAAGGTTCTCAATGCCCCGCAGGTTTTTAATCGCATTCATCATCGCGCTGGTCCTCGTGGGAAGCCACGGACCTTATCTCCCGTTTAACCGGTACGAGATCACCAGCGTCTTCGCCTTTCTTTGCGCGGGGTGGCTCCTGTTCTGCCTCATCTCCCCGGGGACGCGGAAACCCGCGCGCGGATTCACCTCGTATTCAGTCGTCCTGGCCCTCTTTTTCGCCGAATCGGCAGGCGGGATTTTCTTCACCATCCGGCTGGACCAGAGTCTTGAATTCGTTCTCAAATACCTGGGCGGGATCTGCATAATTCTGGCGGTACGGCGCACCGTGCGTGGAAAAGACGATGCACATAACCTCCTCTCCCTTCTCACCGGGCTCGCGGGAGGAGTGGGCCTGCTGGGGGTCGCCCAGCAATTCATCCCTTTCCTGCGTCCTTCCGGATTCGAACATGCCCGGGTCTTCGCGGCGCTGTTTTCCAACGTCAATTATTACTCCTGTTACCTCCTCGTCCACCTTCCGCTATGCGCTTACCTTTACGCGGCGGAAACGCGCCCGGCCCGAAAACCCCTATGGGCGGGGGTGTGGGCTTTGCTGATTGTGGGGCTCTGTTTTTCGGGTTCACCCGGAGGACAGGGGGTTGCCTTGATCGTGCTGGCGATGCTGGCGGGATTCCTCCACCGTTCGGGGAGATCGGCGGATTTGAAACGGATGGCGCTCGGCACGGGAGGCGCGCTCGGACTGTACCTGGTCCTCGTGGGCCTTCTCGCGCTGACTCAGGAAGCGGAGTCCTCCCGTCCGGTCCTGCACATTCTTGCGCGCCGGGAATGGCATGCCGATCATCTATGGAACCGGCTCGAATACTGGAAAGGGGCCTGGATGATCTTTCACGACCATTGGCTCACCGGGACTGGCCCCTTCACCTTCTCCGAGATGTATTTCAAGTACGACCTTTCGCAGGTCCCCCTCCACGCGCACAGTCTGTATATGGAAACGCTCGCCGATTCGGGAATCGTGGGGTTCTCCCTGCTGACCGCATTCATCGCCACCTACTATGCGGCGGTCCTGCGCCGGTTGAAAACGGAATCCGAGATGCGCGCGGACGGGCTCTTCGCCGTGTCCCTGGCGGTGACCGGATTTCTCCTGCACAATCTGATCGAATACAACTGGCCGACCACGGTTTTCCTGTTTCTGCTCACCATCCTGGTCGCGCTGACAGAAGTTTTTTTGAGCGTGGACGGGGCCGCACCCCCGGCAGGGAACAAATTAACCGCTACGGTCTTCGCCGCGGGTATCGCGGCGCTGACGCTCTGGGCCTCGGCGCATTATTTTTCGTATTCGTGGATTGTCCACCGGCAGGTGCTTGAAGCGCAGGACAAGGAGGAAATCATCCGACTGACGGACCGGGCCTCGGGGCTTTGCCCGGCCTGCGACGAACCTCACATGATTCGCGGCATCGTGTTGATGGAAGATTACACGCGGACGCGCACCTTCGCCAGCCTGGAGGACGCCCGCTGGGAATTCAGCCAGGCGGTGCGGCTCAGTCCGCAATACTCGGAGGCGCAATTTTACCTGGGACACACCGCCCTCCTGCTGGGAGAAACCGGCCGGGCGCGTATGTTCCTCAATCTCGCGGCGGGCGACCGGCGCTACCGGGCGAACGCCCTGCAGGATCTGCGGAAACTCGACGCAGAACCCACTCGCCGTGGGAGGCGCGGGGAAGGAACGTGACAGGAGACCGCGCGGAAGGAAAAATCCCCCCGCCCTCTTCCGCGACCTTACATCGAAAAAAAAATTTCTGCTATAATCCCCCCATGCGAAACCCGGTCCTGCCCCTCATTATCGCCCTTCCACTCGTCATTTCAGTCTATCTCAATCCCGCGTTTGGAGGAAACCTGCGCGGGGAATTTTTCAATCCGTCCCGCATGGTCAGTCTGGAAACCTCAACCCAGGAGTTGAAGCAGATCTATTACCACGGAAACCATAACCGGACCCTGCATTGCGGGTGCTTCTTCGACAAACTCCTGCAGGTGCGCCTGCCGTCCTGCGGGAAGGGGCCGGGACGGGTGGAAGCCGCCCCCAGGCAGGGCATCGTCGACTGGGTGCACGGCATGCCCGCCTCGGTGTTCGGGGCGAGACTCGCCTGTTTCAATCGACCCCTGTGCGAATCTCCCGGCGGCGAGACCCTTGCGGGAGCCCGGTGTTGCCAGACGGTTTCCCCGAAATTCAAAAGCATGGAAGCCGACATGCACAACCTGTTTCCGGGAATTGAAACCGCCGGGGCAAGCGCACCGGCGGCGGACCCCGCGCAACGCTTCGGCGGGATGGCAGAATACGGGTTTTGCAATAAGGAAGGCGCTCCTCCGGAAATGCCCCGGAAAGAGATCCGCGGCGACCTGGCCCGGGCGCATTTCTACATGTCGGTGCAATACGGGATCCCTATTCCCCAAAAAGAAGAGGACGAGCTCCGCCTGTGGCACGTCACCGACCCGCCCGATGCCTGGGAAGAAGAACGGAACACGCAGATCGAGCTCGTTCAGGGCAACCGGAATCCGTTCATCGACCACCCGGAACTGGCCGAACGCGTGCGGGATTTTTAACGTCCTGCTCCCAACCCTTCCCCTGTCATCGCTTATTTACAGTCGAGCGGTCAAGAGTTCTTATTCTTCGTTAGGTCTTTCTTGGAGAATTTTAATTATGTTTCCGGCTGTTCTCATCCAGGGCTCGGCAATGGCGCCTGGCTTTTTGAATACGTGTAATAAAATGGCCGATCGAAACAAACTTGAATGAAGAAGGAGATTGCCGCTTTCAGGATCTTCCCGTACCGCCCCAGATTTTTTGAGCTCTGGCAAGGAAGAGGGAGAATAAATATTTTTCCCCATTTGTTTGGCGAGAAGTTTCCTGGGAACAGAGGTTCCAACTAAAGCAAGGATGTTCATAATTTCTTCCCGCATTTTTGGTTTGCCCTTGAAATCGTATAAGTTGGAAAAATCCTTGGTTTGAAGTTCTCGGGCCGCATTGCCAATGGCCTCATTCCAATCATCCGAATTTATTGCATTATCCGTATCCACCTCAATTAGGTTATGTCCCAAGACTTGCAGGGAGTGAGGGTAACCTCCGGCAACTTGGACTTTCGTGTCCAATTCATTCGAATCATATTTCACCTGAACTTGATCGAATCCTTTGGTCAACACCTCCTTTGCTTCTTCTGGGGGCATGCTTGTGAGATGAATCGTATCGAAACTCCTTCGCGCCGAAGGATCTCCCTCAAAAAAACTGTGAATTGCTTCGCTGTATCCAATAATAATGAATGAAATGTTTCCCAATCCATTGACGTCTAATGTGGTCGTAATACTTCTTAATAATTGAGCAATTCCTTTAATATCTCTCGCATTGTGGATTTCATCCAATACGATCAAGAGGCCGTCGTATCTCTCCCCCTCTTTTGATTCTTTGATTCCCAATAAAATATTGGTTAAGACCGAAAGAGCCTGATCCTTGAAGTATTGCTCAAGACCATCGATCCCCGGCAATTCCATTTGCTCCGGACTCGTCTCCATTGTTACCCCAAAGGCCCCAAATGAAAATTTTCCTTTTTTAAATAAATCTCCGAGTCTGTCCGTAAGCCGGTCAATGGATGTTTTGGGAAGTTTGTCTGTAAGTTGATTCAAAACCGCTTGTAATACGGTTTTAAAATGTTGGCCTTTTTCCACGGAATAATAGCTGGTGAGAAAATTCAAATCTTTAAAGACTGGATCTCTTGATTCAGCCATAAAAAGCGTCAATTTGGCCAAAGCAGTTTTTCCAATCCCCCTTTCTCCATGAAAAATAAAATTTGAGGGCATTCCCCTTTTCACTTGGGCCAGCTTTTGAAGGATTTGGAGCATCTGTTGGCTTCGTCCGGCAAACAGTGCGGGGGTAACCGTGGAGTTTGGGTTAAAAGGATTGAAAAGAGCCATATTTGGGCAAATTTGGATTATTTTAAAATTTGATAGTATTCGTCGATATTTGTTAGTAACTAGCTAGTAATTAATAAATTCACGAATATTTGTAATTTGATCCTACCTTGGAATGTAGCATACCAATATTTAGAAAACGATCATTAATAATTGAATTACAATAATAATTAGGATAAATATTTATTTTACTATTATTAATAAAAAAATTTTGCTATTAATAACAATTAATTTTCGTTTAATTTTTGCCTTTTTCCGTTTAGAAAAATTTTTATATCTTGGTCTGACTTGGGGAAGAAGAACGGAACACGCAGATCGAGCTCGTTCAGGGCAACCGCAATCCCTTCATCGACCACCCGGAACTGGCGGAGCGTGTGCGGGATTTTTGAAAAGAAGCTCGGAATCGATTGTGGATTTTATTCTGAGGGTGCTCGCCGCACGGGCGCAAGGCCAAACTCCCAAGGCGATTGTTACCTATCCATCGCCATCGTCCCGTTCCGGCCTTAAGGCCCCACGCCCAGTGGGCGACGATGAATCTTGCATCGATTCAGTATGGACCACACCCCTTGATCGTTCCAGCCAGATCCTTCGCCGAAGGCTCAGGATGACAATAATAAAGGCTTGGGATGACAATAAGAGACTCGGGATGACAATTTGAAAGGACCCGGGTTGTCATGAAAAGCGCCAATGTGTCATTCTGAGGCGCAGACGCGCCGAAGAATCTTGCCCCGATTCAGTATGGACCACACCCCTTGATCGTCCCGGCCAGATCCTTCGTTGCACTCAGGATGACAATTGGGGCGTTTTCCGGCAATCTGCTGATTTTCTCCCAGCCCCCTTCAATTACCCTCCCAATCCGGCCGAATCCTTCACGCGAAAAAGCTTCGCGAACGGATAAATCCATTGCCCGAGCAAGCCGTCGGGAATCCGGTCCCGGACCAGGCCCAGTTGCTCCGGGTCCTCGCGGCGCGCGGGCAGGTAATGCGTGCCGAACATCCAGTCGATGCAGGAAAAGAAAATGGCAAAATTCCGGTTCTCCGCTTCCGGACAATTGGCGTGGTGCCAGCGGTGGAACAACGGACTGGTGAGAACGTAGTCGAGCGGACCATACGAAATCCGGGCGTTGCAATGGATATACAGACTGTATCCGCGCCGCAGGAAAATACATATCGAGGAGAGAAACGGATCTTCCACCAGGGCGATCAGGATCAGAAAACTGACGATGGTGTTGATGAACTGGTTGACCGGGTGCATCCGCTCGTTGGAAAGCCAGTCCACCGATCCGGAACTGTGGTGGATCGTGTGGAACGGCCAGAAATATTTCGAATGCATCAGGCGGTGCCGCCAGTAACCGATGAAATCCATCGCGAACAAAACCAGAACCAGTTGCACCAGGAACGGCCGCTCCGCGTTCCAGGTTCTCAAATCCATGAAAAATCCGGACAGCCCTTCCGACGAGCGGCCCGTCCGCTGGACGCTGGTGACCGCCCAGGAAACCTTTTGCGGTTCCGCCTCGACCCGGATGAGGATCGTCTTCACCGTTTCATTCTCTCCCGCCGACTCGCGGGTGACCATCGTGTCCAGTCCGGAAAAACCCGGTTGCGGAAGGTACGTCCAGTTGGGACCGGGATGGATCGAGACCGCGCCGTGGCGGGGGTTTTCGACCACCTTCAATTGCCGCTCGATGAAGCCCGGCGCGTCCGGGTCCGCCGGAACCGCGCCCAGAAAGTAGCCCGTGAAAAAAATCAGCGTCAGCGTGTGCGGAACGTAGAGGAGGAGGGGAAGCGAGAACGAGTAAGCGAGATCGAGGGCGGAGTCGCGCCGCCACAACCGCTGGACCCGTTTGGCGGGGAACCCGAACTCCAGCAGGGCAAAGACCACCGCATAACCCAGAAGGGCCTGCGCGTGGGGCACCAGGATGGCACTCAGCGTGTCCGGCATTCCGCTCCCTTATCGATCCCGCCTCGATGACTGAAAACGAAGATGGCTTCTATATTATAAGAGGAGAAGGGAGGGGCGGGTCAACCCCCGCGGGGAGAGAACACGCACCATCCCGATTCAGAGCCCGATTCCGCTTCGCCGATGCTCCTCGGAATGACAGACCGGGTGTCATCCCAAGCCTTCCCTTTTTCCCTCCCGAGCCTTCCCTTTTGTCATCCCGAGCCGGAGACAAGAGGGATCTTGCCGGAACGTGAAGCACGCATGCCCCTTCCTCAAT
>Ga0210019_1004677_pt1 | contig 11766 bp, 5 predicted proteins | sample CryGeyCG2114_020_2_FD_183969 | JGI IMG/M metagenome (GOLD analysis project Ga0210019, IMG submission 183969) | Groundwater microbial communities from aquifer - Crystal Geyser CG11_big_fil_rev_8/21/14_0.20 (SPAdes) (version 2) | ecosystem: Environmental > Aquatic > Deep subsurface > Groundwater ...
CGTCTCGAACCGCAGGTCGCGGTTGGTGAGAATGCCCACCAGCCGGTTGTTGTCCCCGTCCACGATGGGGATGCCCGAGATGTTGTACTTTTTCTTGATCTCCAGCGCCTCGCGGATCTTCTGCCCGGGCCGCATCGTGATGGGATCGGGGATCACCACGCCGGTGGCGCGCTTGACCTTGTCCACCATCTTGCGCTGGACCTTGGGGTCCAGGTTGCGGTGGATGATGCCGATGCCCCCCTCCTGCGCCAGCGCGATGGCCAGGCCGCTCTCCGTCACCGTGTCCATCGGCGCGCTCACCAGGGGGCAGTTGAGCCGTATCGTGCGCGTGAGCCGGGTGCGGATCTCCACCTCCGAAGGCAGAACCTTCGAGTGGCCGGGGAGCAGGAGAACATCGTCGAACGTGAGGTAGGTCGGGAGCTTGGCGGGATCGATCATGGCGGCGGATTCGGTTGAAAGAGACGGTTGCTAAAAATGGCCATCTTATCACGCCTTGTCCGCCCTGGGGAGGGGCAAAATCGAACCCCCATGAAAAATCGGAAATTTCCTGCGGGACCCGGGCGGGAGGCGGGTGTGACTGCGGGTAGAAGGGTCACCCTGAGCCCGTCGAAGGGTGCCGAAGCTGGACCGGTAGGGAGCAGGGGTCATTCACGTTCCAGCCAGATCCCTCGCTTGAGTTCGGGATGACAATAAAAAAAGGCTCGGGATGACATTGAAAAGCGCCCATGTGTCATTCCGAGGAGCGATTGCGACGAGGAATCTTGCACCGCACCGGTAGAGGGTTGAGGTCATTGACGTTCCGGCCAGATCCTTCGCCTTCGTCTCAGGATGACAGTAAAAAAAGCCGGGATGACATTGAAAAGCCCCAAAGTGTCATTCCGAGGAGGGCATTTGCGACGAGGAATCTTGCACCGCACCGGTAGAGGGTTGGGGTCATTGAGGTTCCGGCCAGATCCTTCGCGGAGTTTATCCTGAGCGTGCCGAAGGACTCGGGATGGACAATCCTCATCCTCCGGGCATGGCCGTGCGCCGCCGGTTCAAGCGTTAAGCCCCAACTTCCTTCCCACCCCTCCCCACCTCCCCTTGGCAAGGGGAGGAGTTTCTTTTGCTCCCCTCCTTTACAAGGAGGGGTTGGGGGAGGTAATAAAAAAGTTACCTTTCCAAACCCGGAGACTTGCACCGCACCGGTAGGGGACATGGGTCATTCACGTTCCAGCCAGATCCTTCGCCTTCGTCTCAGGATGACAGTAAAAAAAGCCGGGATGACAATAAAAAAGGCTCGGGATTGCCAGCCCGTCCCGCTCCGAATCTGCTATAATCGGCGAACCGAAAAATCATTTGCGAGGACCCATCATGCAGAGTCCAGTCCGAACCACGGGATGGGAAAAAGACGGGCGAACGGAATCGCGCAATTTTGAAGGCCAGACCCTGACCCAAGCCACCTGCCCCGATTTTTCCCGCGCGGTGTTCACCAACGGCGCCTATTTCAAAGAAACCGTTTTCGACTGTCCCGTCGATTTTTCCAAGGCCGTGTTTCTCGGCGGCGACGTCGATTTCACCGGCGCGGTGTTTTTGGGAGGAGTGAGTTTCGAAAACGCGCGGTTCGGCCATCCCTACCAGAGGGATTTCGGGGAATGGGAGATCCTGTTTCGGCCTGATCGGGAAATTCCAAATTATCAATTATTGCGCCGGAAAAAAGGTGAAGGCCCGGACAGAAGTTTTGAAAGATATTTTTTTGCAGGGGATTCATTTGGCGAATCATTTCTGCGATCCCTTGGATTTAAAGATTCACTTGAACAATGGGAAAAATCTTTCCAAACATTTAGAAACAACCCAGGCCATGTGTTGTTTAAAGATTGCCGGTTCGGGGGGCTGGATCTCGGCAAATTTGATGCAGAGGAATTCGAATCCGCCGCCGCCAAAGAACAAGAAAGAATTCAAAAGATTATCGATGAGCCGGGACCAAAGCCTGCCCCCAATGACCTTGAATTTTTTAAGAAGAACGTTCTGAGCCCGAATTCCTCCCTGGAGAAGTTAAGTGAAGCAGAAAGAACCCTAATAATTTCCCTTCTTGTAAAGAATCTGGACCGGGAAAAAATTTTGAATTCTCTTGTGAGGCTGGAAGATGGTGCGGACGTGGATTTCACCGGCGCCCAATTCTGGAACCAGTCCAAGGTGGATTTTTCCCGTAGCCTGTTTTTGAATCCGGAAACGGTTTCTTTTGATGATTCTTCCTGGTCCAATGGCGGGGATGTCTGGTTTCTCCAAGCAAAGTGGTCCAATGTCGGGGCTGTCCGGTTTAATTCAGCGGTGTGGTCCAATGTCGGGGATGTCTGGTTTCTCCAAGCAAAGTGGTCCAATGGCGGGGATGTCTGGTTTCTCCAAGCAAAGTGGTCCAATGTCGGGGATGTCGGGTTTGATTCAGCGGTGTGGTCCAATGTCGGGGATGTCGGGTTTGATTCAGCGGTGTGGTCCAATGTCGGGGCTGTCCGGTTTGGTTTTGCGAAATGGTCCAATGGCGGGCATGTCGGGTTTCGTTCAGCGGTGTGGTCCAATGGCGGGGATGTCGGGTTTGGTTCCACGTCCTTTAATAATAAAGGTGGCATTGGGCTGGCCCATCTCATCCTTGCCAACGGGGGCAAGGGAGCCTTTTCAAAGATCCGGTTTCGCGAGGAAGCCGAGGTGCGGTTCGACGAATGTCTGTTTATTCCTAAAGAAAAACTCTCTTTTAGAGGAGCGCGGTTTCCGGAAAAGGGAAGCACGATGTTCCAGCGCTGTTTTTTCGGCAGGACCCCGGAGGTGGATTTCACCGGGGCGTATTTCCGCCACACCAGTTTCGAGGGCGGGGATGTTGGGTGGCTGAAGGAAGATCCAAAATTTACATTTCAACAAAATCGGTTGCAGGAGATACTGAAAAAATTGAGCCGATTGGGTAATCTTCCAGGCTGGCTGGAGAAATACCGAAACATGGCCGTTCCGAGTGAAGGCGCGGGTCAGGCTTTGCCGCCCGGGGGATCCGGCTCCGAACCTCAATCCGGTCCCGATCAAGAGGGCCGGCAAGATTCTTCGCCGCCATCGCGGCTCAGAATGACATTCAACAGGATTTTCTGCCGATTTTCTAAAAATCTCAGTCATCGAAATTCTGGGGATTCTTCGCAACCCCAGAAACCCACCCCGGTTTTCGATCCCGAAACCCGGGTCCTGTGGAAAGACCTTACCCCCGAATCGGCAAGACACCTTACCTTTCGCTTGGTAAACCTCTCCCGCTCCATCTTCGACGGGATGACCCTTTCCCGTATTCAACTCAACGCCCCGGGGTGGGACAATTCCAAGGACAGGGGGGCCTTGTATGAGGAGGTCCAAATGTCTCTCGCAATGCCCCTTTATGAAAAATTGCGCGATATCGAGGATCAGTACACGCAACTTAAAAATAACCTGGAGCGGCAGGGCAATTACCTGCACGCGGGGGATTTCCATTACGGCGAGCAGGAGATTCGCCGGAAAATTTTAGAGCACAAAGGATTGAAGAATCCCGACAATTTAATTCCCTGGATTTTGTCAACGGTGTACAAAGCTGTATCCGGTTATGGGGAACGGCCCTGGCGGGCCATCATGGTTTCAATATGTAGTTTGTTTATATTGACAGGTATGTTGACTTGGGCGGGTACTGATTTTTCGCAATTGAACCATCTCCCGCCTCAGGAGTGGTTTTTCAAGGGTGGTGTAAAAGCGTTCAAAAGCTTTCTGATATTAATCACCCCGTTTTCCTGGAAGCAGGAAATTACCGGAATCGCTCCCTCCAATTTCTGGTTTTATTTCTGTTTGGTTTCGGGGCAGATTTTTTTCCTGGCCATCCAGGTTCCCCTGCTGGTCATGGCCGTGCGCCGCCGGTTCAAGCGTTAAGCCCCAACTTCCTTCCCACCCCTCCCCACCTCCCCTTGGCAAGGAGAGCTTTGCATAAGTCGGAGAAAGGCGACGAAAGTGTCGTGCTGAGCCTGTTTTAGCCTGTCCTGAGCGAAGCCGAAGGAAAGCACAACCGGAGATCGCCCTTCGAGAGCCTCAGGGCGACATATTTAAGTTACGCAACGGTCTCCTTGGCAAGGGGAGGAGTTTCTTTTGCTCCCCTCCTTTACAAGGAGGGGGTTGGGGGAGGTAATAAAAAAGTTACCTTTCCAAACCCGGAGACTTGCACCGCACCGGTAGGGGGTTGGGGTCATTGAGGTTCCGGCCAGATCCTTCGCGGAGTTTATCCTGAGCGTGCCGAAGGACTCGGGATGGACAATCCTCATCCTCCGGGCATGGCCGTGCGCCGCCGGTTCAAGCGTTAAGCCCCAACTTCCTTCCCACCCCTCCCCACCTCCCCTTGGCAAGGGGAGGAGTTTCTTTTGCTCCCCTCCTTTACAAGGAGGGGGTTGGGGGAGGTAATAAAAAAGCTACCTTTCCAAACCGGGAGACTCGCGCCAGGGCGCGAGGAATCTTGCGCCGCACCGGTATCGGGATGACATTGAAAAGCCCCAAAGTGTCATTCCAAGGGCGCCGAAGCCGGACCGGTGTTTGCCGCAGGATAGGCAGGGAATTTTTATGCTAATCTGTGTCCATGACGTTTCGGTTCCTAGTCTCCCTCTTCTTCCTTCTATATATCCCCCTCGTTTCCCTTCCCGCGTACGCGGCGGTGGAGGAGGAGTGGCTCGGCACCTATTTCCAGGGCAAAAAGCTCGGCTTTACCCAAGTCCGGACCGATTCCGGTCCGGCGGAGGTGACGGTCGATTCCCGCGTGCACATCCGCATGGAGATGCAGGGACTCGACCAGTCCACCACCTTCACTCAATCGACGGTGCTCGATCCCGAAAACCGGCTTCTCCGGTTCTCGCTGGTGCAGGAGATCATGGGCAACCGGCAGAAGGTGGACGGGCGCATCGAAGGGGACACGCTCGTGTACCGGGTGGTCGCCACCGGATTCGACCGGGAAAAGTCCATCCCCTTTCCCCCCGGCGCGGCCCCGTCGGCCACCTATCTCCTCAATTTGGCCCGCGACGGACTGAAAACGGGTAAAAAGGGAAAAATTTCCATATTCATGGAGTCGTTCCAGGTCATGAGCGAATTGGAGTACGAGGTGCTGAGGGAAGAGGATGTGGAATCGCTGGGCCAAACCCACCACGCCTTCGTTCTGCTCCAGCGCTTGAGCGGGATGGAGTCCACCCTCTGGCTCACCGCCGAGGGGCTGATGCTCAAGGAAGTGGTGGCGAGCGGATTCGAGTCGGTGCGCGAGACGGGGGCGGCGGCGATCGACCTGGGGAAAGAACCGCTCTCGGTGAGCCACCTCATCACCCTCAGCCTCGTGAAACCCCGGGGGGAGATGGTCCGTCCCGAGACGCAACGGCGGCTGACCCTCGCCCTGTCGAATATCCGCTCCCCCGAGCTTCTGCCGCAGGACCGCCGCCAGCGGGTGGTCGAGACGGGCCGGCAGGCCGATGGCGCGTTCCGCCTGGTTCTCAACGTGGCGACGGAGCCGCCGGCGCCCGCCCGCATCGTGCCGTTCCCGGTTCCGGCTCCGGAGGAAGGAGCGGCGGCGTTTCTGGGGGAATCCCCCCATGTGCAGTCCAACCATCCCCTCATCCGCGCCCTGTCCCGCGAGGTGACGGGCAAGGATAAAAAGGATGCCTGGGCGGCGGCCCTCAAGATCAACCGCTGGGTGTACGAGAACCTGGAAAAGGTGCTGGTGGATTCGGTCACCGCCCTGGACGCGCTGAAAAACCGGCGCGGGGAATGCCAGTCCCATACCTACCTGTTCACCGCCCTGGCCCGCGCCGCCGGGATCCCCGCGCGCGTCGTCAACGGGCTGGTCTTCTCGAAGGAATACGGCGGGTTTCTCTACCACGCCTGGCCGGAAGTGTACGTGGGCGAGTGGCGGGCGCTCGACCCCACCCTGGGCCAGGACGCCGTCGATGCCACGCATGTCAAACTTTCCGGGGATGAAGAGGAGACCCCGCTCAAACTGATGGAGTTTATCGGGCGGGTCGGGATCGATCTTATTGAAAAATAATGGATTAAATAAAATAATCCGCGATTTCTCCGGCCCGGATCCCGGGTTTCCTCCCGCTTTATTGATAATGCCGGAAGGGCTGAAACCCTGATTTTTCCGGCGCTTCGCCGTTCCGATCCGCCCGGGTTCCCAAAAAGGGTATAATATTATTAAAATCAACCTTTTGTGAGAAAGGATGCGGAACCAAAAAAAGCATTGACAACACCATATCTTGTATATATTTTAATGGCGGGCCCCAGATATTGATATTTTAGCTATCGGAGGCCCCTTCCAGGGCGGGTTGGGAAGGAAAGCAACCCGATGGAGCGGGCCGGACCCGCATTTGACATGTAACTATTTGAATTTTTGATAAATATACTTTTCAGGCGGAGGTTGTTGTGCGTATAACCCGTTCCTTCACTCAAGATTCGGACGAGCCTTATAAAGGGCTGACGTTCGTCGCAAGAACCTCCAAGATCACCAACGCCGACGGCTCGGTGGTTTCGGAAATAGGGAACGTGGTGGTTCCCGAAACCTGGTCCCAGGTGGCGGTGGACATAATGGCGCAGAAGTACTTCCGCAAGGCCGGGGTTCCCGCCCGCCTGCAGAAGAAAGCGGAAGAAGGGATTCCGGAATGGTTGTGTCCTTCCCAGCCCGATCTGGAGGCCCTGGTGCTCCTGCCGGCGGAAGAACGGTTCGTGCAGGAGACGGATTCCCGGCAGGTCTTCCTCCGGCTCGCCGGGTGCTGGACCTACTGGGGCTGGAAGAGCGGGTGTTTCGAAACCGAGGACGACGCCCGGGTCTATTTTGACGAGATGCGGCGCATGCTGGCCTGCCAGGACGGGGCCCCCAACAGCCCGCAATGGTTCAACACCGGCCTGCATTGGGCTTACGGCATCACCGGCCCGTCGCAGGGCCATTATTATTTCGACCCCGCCACGTCACGGGTCGAGAAATCCAAAAACGCTTACGAGCGGCCCCAGCCGCACGCCTGTTTCATCATGTCCATCACCGACGACCTCGTGGGTGACGGGGGCATCATGGACCTGTGGCGGCAGGAGGCGCGCCTGTTCAAATACGGGTCCGGAACGGGCACCAATTTTTCCGCTTTGCGGGGAGGGGGCGAGCCCCTCTCCGGCGGCGGCCGATCCTCCGGCCTCATGAGCTTCCTCAAGATCGGCGACCGGGCGGCCGGGGCCATCAAGTCCGGGGGCACCACCCGCCGCGCCGCGAAGATGGTGACCCTCGACATCGACCATCCCGACATCGAGGAATTCGTCGAGTGGAAGATGAAAGAGGAGCGGAAGGTGGCCGCCCTCGCCACGGGAAGCAGAATCTGCAGAAAACGCCTCAAGGAAGTGTTCGAGGCCTGCTGGGATAAATCCGCCGAGGACGAAACCCGGTTCGACGTCAAGGCCAACAAGAAGCTCCGCCGCGCCGTCCGCAAGGCCACCGAGGCCTTCATCCCCGAAAACTACGTTTACCGGATGATCCAGCTCGCGCGGCAGGGATACAAGGATGTGGAGTTCGAGGAGTACGACACCAACTGGAACTCCGAGGCGTACAACACCGTCTCCGGCCAGAACTCCAACAACTCGGTCCGCCTCACCAACGAATTTTTGCACGCCGTGGAGCGCGGCGAAGACTGGGCCCTCACCCGCCGCACCGACGGGAAGGTTTGCAAAACCCTCAAGGCCCGCGACCTGTGGGAGAAGATCAACCAAGCCGCCTGGGCCTCGGCCGACCCCGGACTCCAGTTCGACACCACCATCAACGAATGGCACACCTGCCCGGAAGGCGGGAGCATCCGGGCTTCCAATCCGTGCTCGGAATATATGTTCCTCGACGACACCGCGTGCAACCTGGCCTCGATCAACCTGACCCGGTTTTACAACCCGCAGAGCGGCGAGTTCGACATTGCGGCGTTCCGGCAGGCCTGCCGGTTGTGGACCCTGACGCTGGAAATTTCGGTGAGCATGGCCCAGTTCCCCAGCAAGACCATCGCTCAGAAAAGCTACGACTACCGCACCCTGGGCCTGGGTTACGCCAACCTGGGAGCCCTGCTCATGCTCATGGGCATCCCCTACGACTCCGAGGAGGGCCGCGCCATCGCCGGGGCGATCACCGCCCTGATGACCGGCGCCGCCTACGCCATGTCGGCGGAAATCGCCACCGAGGTGGGACCGTTCCCCGAGTACGCGAAAAACCGCGAGCCCATGTTGCGCGTGCTCCGCAACCATCGCCGGGCCGCCTGCAACGAGGATGCCCATCATTACGAGGGCCTCACCATTTTCCCGCAGGGGATTCGCCGGGATAAATGCCCCGCCGCCCTGCTCGAGGCTGCCCGGCGGGAGTGGGATCTCGCGCTCGAACTGGGCGAGAAACACGGTTACCGCAACGCCCAGACCACCTGTATCGCCCCGACGGGAACCATCGGCCTGTTGATGGACTGCGACACCACGGGAATCGAACCGGACTATGCGCTGGTGAAATACAAGAAGCTGGCCGGGGGCGGTTATTTCAAGATCATCAACCAGTCCGTTCCCGGCGCGCTCCGCCGCCTGGGCTATTCCTCGGAAGAAACCAAGGATATCGTGAACCACTGCGTGGGCACCGGCAACCTCGAAAGCGCCCCCGGCATCAACCGCGTCAGCCTCAGGGACAAGGGGTTCACCGACGAAGTGCTCGACCGCGTCCAGCAGGAGCTTCCCAAGGTGTTCGACATCACCTTCGCGTTCAACAAGTATGTGCTGGGCGAGGAGTACTGCAAGAAGAACCTCGGCTTCGGCGACGAACAGTTGAACCGCGCCGATTTCAACATGCTCGCCGCCCTCGGGTTCGGCGAGGCGGAGATTCGCCGGGCCAACGACCACATCTGCGGCACCATGACCGTGGAGGGCGCGCCGCACCTGAAGGAAGAGCATTACCCGGTGTTCGACTGCGCCAGCAAGTGCGGCCGGTACGGCAAACGGTTCATCAAGCCCGACGCGCATATCCGCATGATGGCCGCCAGCCAGCCCTTCCTCTCCGGGGCGATTTCGAAAACCATCAACATGCCCAACTCCGCCGGGATCGATGACGTCGAAAAAGCCCATTGGCTCTGCTGGAAACTGATGTTGAAGGGAACCGCCGTTTACCGGGACGGATCGAAGCTCAGCCAACCGCTCAACAGCGTGGCAAGCGAGGCGTTCGAGGAACTCCGGAGCGAGGAGCAGGAAGAAACCGAAGTGATGAAGGTGGCGGAGAAGATGGCCGGACAGGTGATCCAGGCCGTCCAGAAGCGCCGCCGCCCCCTGCCGCATCGCCGGAGGGGATACACGCAGAAAGCGGTGGTGGGCGGACACAAGATTTACCTGCGTACCGGAGACTACGAGGACAACACCCTCGGCGAGATCTTCATCGACATGCACAAGGAAGGCGCCGCCTTCCGAAGCCTGATGAACTGCTTCGCCATTTCCATCTCCCTCGGCCTCCAGCACGGGGTGCCGCTGGAAGAGTTTGTGGATGCGTTCGTATTCACCCGGTTCGAGCCAAACGGAATTGTTTCCGGAAACAAGGCGATCACCATGTCCACGTCCGTCATCGATTACATATTCCGCGAGCTGGCCATCACTTACCTGGGCCGCAACGATCTGGCTCAGGTGACCCCCGATGACCTTCGGGCCGATGCCGTCGGCACCGTGGAAGGCTCCGCGTCCGCGGAAGAGGCCGCTCCCGCTCCCGCCGCCTCCAGTCCGGTGGTGCAGGACCACAAAACCGAATCGCCGTCCGGTAACGGGAACGGCAACGGAGGAGCCCACGTCACCCCCCCTGCGGGTGCCCGCGCCAATGGCGCTTCGGGAAACGGGGCTACGGTGAAAACCGGCGGCCAGGCCGCTCCCGGCGGGCCCACGGCAACCCTGCAGGCCGCGCGGGGAGTGGCGGTGAAAACCACCATTGCCAAACTCAAAGGATATGAGGGCGATCCCTGCGCCGAGTGCGGATCGCTCACCCTCGTGCGCAACGGGACCTGCCTCAAATGCATGACCTGCGGCGCGACTTCGGGGTGTTCATGAAAAATAGATAGCCGTTGGATTGTTGCCCCAACGTCCCCAACCCCCCTTTCTTCGAGTCACCCTCGATTTTCCTCGCCCGACTCGAAGGAAGGGGGGTTCCTTTTTCCGCCCCCTTTAATTCCGGATTCCTTCCGGAAGCTTGAGACGGGCGGGATCCAAATCCTGGCCGGTGGCGATGAACCGGCTGTTCCGGAGATGGGGCTTGTTGTAAACCGGTTCCGTTCCGGTTCCCAGGTCCATCACCCGGCCCCCCGTTTCGGTGACCATGATCTGTCCCGCCGCCGTGTCCCACTCCCACGATTCCCCCAGCCCCGGGTGGATGTCGATCACCCCCTCGGCCAGCCTGGGATAGCGGATGGCCGAACCCATGACCCGGTTTTCGGAAATACCGTTCAGCTCGACGAGTTGCCGGATCAGCGGGTTTCTTTCGTTGCGGGTTCGTCCGATCACGCAACCTTTGTTCCGGGTGCGGGGAAGGGAATAACGGATTCCTCCTTTTTCCAGGAAGGCGCCGCGCCCCCGTTCCGCATAGAACATCTCGTCCAGGAGCGGGGCAAAAACCACGCCGATCACCGGCCGGCCCCCTTTCACGTAAGCGATATTGACGGCAAAATCCGGGTTGTGGGCGATGAAGTCCTTGGTCCCGTCCAGCGGGTCGATGAGGAACAATTCCGCCCAGCCCCGCCGCGTCTCATAGTCCACCGGCGTCTCCTCCGTGACGGGGGGAATGGAGCAGGCCTTGGCGAGTGCGTTGCGGATGAATTCGTCCGACGCGAGGTCGGCGGTGGTCACCGGGGAGCGGTCCGGTTTGATATGCACCTCGAAAGATCCCGAATGGAACCGTTCGGTGAGAATCGCGCCTGCGCCTCGCGCGATGGCCACGAGAGCATCCATCATGATGAGAACCGATCCGGATTGAGTGGCATCGAGTTGACCGACAAATTGAGTTTGGGTTGACGGCGGTTATTCGGCGGTTTTGACGCAACGGAACCCGAAGGTCGGGTTTTTCAAGCCTGGCTCCACGATCTGCCGGTGGGAAATGCGTGCCATGTCGGGTCCGCTCGACCATCCTCCTCCCTTGATGACCTGGAGAAACTGTTTTTCTCCCGCGCCCGGGCGCAAGGGAACGGGCGTGTGCGGGGTGGAGACCCACTCCCAGACGTTGCCCGCAAGATCCAGGACTCCGAAGGGGCTTGCGCCGAGGGGGAAGGACCCGACGGGGGCCACCCCGGCAAACCCGTCATCCCCGCCCTGGAGATTGGCCCGGTCCCCGGAAAACGTGTTGCCCCAGGGAAACACGAAATTGGAAGCGCTTCGCGCCGCCGCCTCCCACTCCGCCTCCGTGGGCAGACGTTTCCCCATCGAGGCGCAGTAACGGGTCGCGGTTTCCCAGTTGATTCCCATCGCGGGGCAACGGGGACATTCTTTGCCCCCGGTGAACGGCTTCTCGTCGTATTCCGGATCGAAGGCCTTGAACTGATCGACCCGAATCTCGGTCAGGTCCATGTAAAAGGAATCGAGAAATTCGAAGCGGGATGCGGAACTCTCTCCGCTGATCCGCCCCTTCGGCAGGTCCAGCCCGCCGATGAGGTGTTTGCCTCCGGCGACGAGGACCAGGACCGACCGGTCGGGGAGGTTCACCACGGTGGGCAGAAGCATCCGTTCCTCCCTTCGGAGAGCGGACGCGGC
>Ga0210019_1004680_pt1 | contig 11761 bp, 13 predicted proteins | sample CryGeyCG2114_020_2_FD_183969 | JGI IMG/M metagenome (GOLD analysis project Ga0210019, IMG submission 183969) | Groundwater microbial communities from aquifer - Crystal Geyser CG11_big_fil_rev_8/21/14_0.20 (SPAdes) (version 2) | ecosystem: Environmental > Aquatic > Deep subsurface > Groundwater ...
GAAGAACAGAAACATTACATTACCATCGTCATGCTGAGCGATTGGCACGCAGGAGAAGTCGAAAATCGTGAACCAGAAAAATGCGAACGATGGGAATGGTTTCGATGGGAAGACCTTCCTGAACCACTTTTCATGCCAACGAACACGATTGTGCGTCAAGGTCTACACCCGCTCTCCGTAACGCATGACAAACTTGTTCGAGACCGTATTCCTGAAATCATTCGATCCCACGGAGAAATTCCTCTCATCTCTACGGCAGATCCTACAGAATACAAAAGCCGACTGCACGCAAAGCTCGTCGAAGAAGTGGAGGAGTATCTCGAAAGCGAATCCTCTGAAGAACTCGCCGATATCCTTGAAGTGATTCACTCACTTACCGCTCTTCAAGGAGTCCCCCGTGAACAGCTCCAACACCTTCAAAACAAAAAACGCGACGAGCGCGGAGGATTCGAAAAACGTATTGTTCTCAAAGAGACGAGGTAATCGTCCATCGCAAAATTCGATGGACTACCTCGCCTTTTTTGTCACATGGAACCCTAGGTATTTCCCAACCATCAGACGTGTTTGGGCGTCAATCGCCGGGAATGAACCAAAAACAATAAACGTAATGGGAAGAAGCGCCCACTGAAGCGCCATGATAAACCAGGTATGTCTTCGAACCTGTTGAGGACGCTTTGGCAGAAGAGTAAGCGACATCATGGCCGACACAAAAATTCCAATCATCGCTAACTGCATGAGTTGTTCAAGGGTAAACGGTGCCGCTTGAATCAACGCGTTCGACTCACCCTTTGCCACCCAAAGAGGAAGCCACCCGAGAACAAACATGATGATTGGAGCGGTCGCCCAGGTAAACATCCCTTCAATATGGTTAAACACATATTGAAGCTTCTTCTTGAACGGAATCTGCGTGTCCCGCTTAAACCCATCAATCACATAGGGAAGATGTTCCACTCCCCAAGCCCAACGTCGCATCTGAATATACAACGCCTTCATGGATTGCATATAGGTCGTTCCTGTGACCGCATCCATTGAGACAGGAAGGAACATAGGGGTCACACGATAATTTCCGTGGTAATGAAGGAAGGCCTGCATGAAAATACGGGAATCTTCACTCACAATATCTTTCTGCCAAAACCCAACATCCTTCAACATCTTCCACGGCATGGAGTGGGAAGAAAACGTCCAGAGTCGCTCTGAACGAGTCAGCTCCCCAAACAACCAGAAGGTCGTTCCAAACGCTCCGATACGAACCGGCGCAGAAGCAGACCAGATATTATTCGAGAACAACGCGATGGGTTGAAACGAAGAATGCGTTGGATCCTCCACCGTCGCATACAAATACGTCAGATAAGAGAAATACTGCGGGTGAGCAACGGTATCAATATCAAACGCTGAGACGACAAGATCCTCGTCTTGAATCTCGGGAAACTGCTCCGTGATTCTTTCAGACATCCTGTTCCCCATCCAGTTAAGATTCGATCCTTTTCCAGGAATCTCACCAGGGAGTCCTTTTGGATGAAGTGTGGATCCAAAGTACTTAAATACACCTCCAAACTCTTGCTCAGCTCTGCGAACGATTTTCCCAAACGCCTCCTTATCGGCCTCCTCCCCTCCCAGGACAACGATCATTCGATTATTGGGAAACTTATTTTCTTTCAAGGAGCGGAGAGTTGAACGAATAATCTCATACCCTTCCTTATACGTTGGAAGGAAAACCATATGTACGATGTGACCAGAGCCATCTATCGATGAGAGTTTAGATTGCCAATCAACCTTATCTGCCTTCCGATAACGATCCCACGAAATCAACACAAAGATGTTGAAGTAGAGAACGCGAAACAACCACAGCAAATCAAAAACGATAATAAAAATGATCACCCAGAGTGGCTTGATAAAACTGAGCGTCAGGGCGATTGAAAATGTCCCCCAGACCAAGAGGCCGGGGAACATTTCCCAAAATCGCATCGAACCGTATGTGTAGGGTTTTTGCATTAACGTTCGGAAGAAATATCTTTCTGAAGTCGGTTAAGAAAGCGGTGTGCGTGATCCTTTCCACCAAGTCCAAAGGCAAGTCCACCAGCAAGCGCAAGCATAGCCACAAGCCCTGTAAAGAGAACCTGGATGAGCTCAGGAGCGATTTGAAGCTGAACGAGTGCCACCATGAGGGTAAAGACGAGAATGGCCCATTTCGCGACCCCTGACAAGAAATCCGCAGAAGAAAGCTTTGCTGCTTCAACAGCCGTCTTTACTACATTCTGAACGAAGTTTGCTAAGAGGATTCCTGTAAGGAGGATGATCACCGCAATAATGACATTCGGAATGAAGAGAACGACTTGTTGGAGATAGTTCGTCACCTGATCCCAGCCGAGGATATCTGTCGCAGCAATAAGAGCAATAATGATAATGAACCACTTCACAATCCACCCAAGAAGACTTCCGATGTGAAGACGCAGACCAGCACGTTCAAACTGAGAGGTAATTTCAAGGCGCTTTGCAAGCTCATCAACCCGTAAAAGAAGTATCACCTTTACCACGACACTTCTTAAAACGAGGGCGACAACGACTCCAATGAGAAATACGATAATAGCTCCTAACAAATTTGGAAGATACGCCACGAGCGTTTCCCAAAGTTCTAACAATGGACCTTGAAGGACTTCTGATGAATAAGCCATAAGAAAAAGTGTTTAAAAATTACGATATCTTATCTTTACCATATCACTTTGCTTCCTATTCAGTCACGCTGTTTATCCCCATTTTTGGCTTACTCTTTGTGATTAATGGAGGTCGATCATACGAAGGGATTACATAATCTACTCCCTCAAAAAGTTTCCCCTGTAACAGAGTCGGTAGATCAAGCCGTTCTGGATTTTCTAAACCAACGACAGGAATAGATTGGGTAAACGCAATACTGTTCGCGATCGTCGTACTCACCCGACTTGCGGTAAATGACCCCGGGCCCGTTACAACAATCACTCCTTCCAAATTTTTCAATGGAAGAGACTGCTCAGACAGAAAAACATCAAGAGCCGGGAAATACCCCTCAGGAGAAGATGCAACTTCTGTTACAGAGTGCACACCTTCCCCATCAAACACACCGAACGTGATTGAACGAATGTCTTGTGCGGAAAGAATCAAATGCATATCTATCCTTGAAGTCGATCAATCATCACGACACGCTCCCCATTAAGAATGGAAAAAAGGAATCGATCCGCCACCTGACGCCGATCAAGAAACTCATCCTTAGGCATGAGGGTATAATTAATCTCATAAGGAATTTCATCTTCGAACTTCCCAATCACCTTTTCCAAATCTGATTGTTTGATGGAACCGACAATTAACATATCTGTAGCGATATCTGTGGCATCAACAAATCGGCCTGTAAACGCAAAATAATCGATATTCCCCTTTTCCTGGAGTTCTTGGACAAGATTTTGTTTCAAAAGAATCTGTACCTTCTGGAATAATGAACGAAGGTCTTCAAAAAGAATAAAATCTTTATTCGTGCTGTAGTACTTCTTTCTGTCTGATAATCGCTTGGCATCCTTTTTTTCACCCGTTTTCTCGATAAGAAGCCCTAATTCCACCAAATTTTTCAGTTCTCGTCGTACAGAGTTCAGCTGTGCATCTATCCTGCGGGTCAGTTCTCGCACAAAAAAAGCTTCATCAGGTTGCTGAAGAAACAGAGCAATAAGCCTAGCTCTCGTCTTTGAGCCAAACATCTGTTCGAGTTTAAAAGGTTTTTTGGTCATACAGGTTCATTTGCGCCCCCCGAACATCTAGGTATAATGTACACAAATGACCATATCCGGGCAAATTATATGAGCGTCGAGATTAAAGGAGCTACCTACGAACCACAAGCACCCGATGAACACATTCGAGGCCTCTCCCTTCTTCTTCCTGTACAGGATCGAGGGGGTTTTATCTTCTTGATTGCGTATACAAAAAAAGAAAGTCCTGATTCAGAACTCCTTCTCCAAGTTCTCATGGATCAAACGCGTCGACTCGCTGAGACGTTTGGAAAAGAAGCAAATCCTCAACACCGATTTGAACAATTTCTTGGTGCACTCAACGAGACGCTCGCTGAACATGTTCGAGAAGGACATTGGAATCTTCCTATTGAAGACGTACATGCACTCATTGGTATTGCATCCACATCAGAAATGTATCTCTCAGGAACTGGGGACCTTGTCGCATTATTTCTTCATAAGAAGCCCTCACAACGGTATCAGATATTTAATCTCTTCCGAGGAATCCAAACAGAACAATCCCTTCCAACCTGGGAAAAAACATTTGCTGTTGTGTTAGACGGCGATCTTCATGCGGGAGATGTTTTTTGCGTCACAGATAAAGATCTCCAACAAATCATTCCAGCCGATGAACTCAATCACATTCTCTCCTCCCTCCCTCCTATTGGAGCGGTTGAAAAAATTCACCAATACTTCTCACATAAGGAAGGGATGCTCCTCACGGTTCTCAAAATAGTCGATGATACCTTTCCCTCGACCATACAATCCCCTCATCTTGCCGTCCCTCAATCAAACCTTTCTGTGGAAGAACTTAATGCCACGGAAGAGACAACCGATCGGCTCCTTGATGACCAACGACCAAGCTTCTCAATTGTTCTCAAAGAAATACACGCATTCATCCAATCAAAAACAGATCAGCGATCCCGCCTCCTGAATGATCTTCATTCTCAAGGAAGCCTCAAAAACGGCATACGGAAAACAGGCCGTGTACTCTGGAAAGTCGCCATCTTCGCCACGAAGTACATCATAAAAAAGACTTCGCGTTCGATCAGTCTTCTGAAAAATAAGGAAGAGCGTGTCCAAATACAGAAGCGTCTTCAGCTAAAGAAACAACATACACAAGGAGAGGTTCTATCCCTGATAAACCGATTCAAAGGCGTCCCCAACTCAACAAAATATCTCGTCGCAGGAATTGTGGTTGCGGTGCTTGTTCTCTTCATTGGGATCTCCGTTATTTCCAAATCCCAAGCACGTGCAACAGATGAGAAAGCCTATCAAGAGCAACTTACCGCCATCGAGGACGTCATGGAACGCGCGGCAGGAGCTGTTATTTACAAAGACGAGAATCAAGCACGCAGTCTCTTTGTAAATGCGCAAACGTTAATTGAATCTCTTCCTACAGATACTCCTGAACGCGAAGAAAAAGCTCAAGAGCTTAATCATGATCTTCAAGCCGCTCTCAATGACATTCGTCACTTAGTCACCGTCCCAAACCCCCCACTCCTTGCTGACCTTGAAACACTTACGGATGGCGTATTTGGAAACACGGTTCTCTTAAGCGAGGGCACGTTGTTCATCGCGGGATCTGATGGGCGGACCTACGAACTAAACCAAACGGAAAAACGTTTTGATCTTGCCGCTTCGATGGGAACGGGAGAAACGTTCTCTCCCCTCGCCTCCACACAAGAAGATGGACGTCTCTATGTTCTCGGCCAGACGGGATCTGTCTATGGAGTCTCATTAGAGAACAAGACGATAAGCCCCCTTGAGATTCAAGACGATCGCTGGATTGATCTCGAGGCCTATGCCAATCGTCTCTATCTGTTACGGCCAAGCCAAAACGGAACGGAAGGACAGATCGTTCGGTTTAATAGAAATGGATCTTCCCTTACCGATCCGTCTGACTGGATCACTTCAAGAACCGTCTCATTTGATAAAGCGGCATCTATCGCCATTGATGGAAATGTCTATGTCCTCATGTCAGACGGATCCATTGCGCGTTTTGCGAGTGGAAGCGAGGAGGGTTGGGATGTCGGTATTGTAGACCCACGCATCACTTCAGCAACCAAACTTTGGACGGATCCAGAAAGCGACTACCTCTATGTGCTCGAACCATCAACAGAGCGCCTCATCGTGTTCCGTAAAGATTCAGGAGCATTTGTCGTTCAATATCGATCAGATGCATTCACCGGACTCACAGACTTCGTTGTTGACGAAGCGGGCTATACCATTTATCTTTTAGCAGGGTCTAAACTTTATTCGATTGCCCCAAGTCATCTTGAATAATATGAAAACACAACATTGGATTATTCTCGTTCTCGCCATCGCGATCACTGGAGGACTCCTTCTTTGGCCAAAAACACACACAGAAGATCCCGCAATAAATGAGCTCGTCGGTCAATGGCAGGCGGGAGGAATGAATGCAGACGGGTTCGAGTGGTCTATGACGTACACCTTCGAAACAGACGGAACCTACACCTTGACAACCGGAACGGACTACGCAGAAGAAGGAACCTACACGATCGCCACCCGATACCTAGATGGATCCTTCGAAGTTCACAAACTATTTCAAGAGGGCGAAAAGGAATACACCATGGTCCTCATCCCAGGTGAAGATCCTAACGTTCTCGGTCTCGAAGGAATTGAACTCACACGTGTAACCCCATAAAAAAAATCCCGCTCAGTTTCCTGAGCGGGATTTTTGTTTGAATAGACTACTTGAGGGTCACAGCTCCTCCAGCATCTTCGATCTGCTTCTTCATTTCTTCTGCCTGTTCTTTTGAAACACCTTCCTTCACCATGGTAGGAGCGGCGTCAACAATATCCTTTGCTTCTTTGAGTCCAAGACCGGTGATCGCACGTACCGCCTTAATCACGTTAATCTTGTTCTCTCCACAACTTGCGAGCTCGACATCGAAAGAGGTCTGCTCTTCAGCAGCAGGACCAGCAGCAGGACCAGCAGCCATCATCATGGCAGGAGCAGAAGCGCTCACACCAAACTTCTCTTCAAGCACTTTTACGAGATCTGCAAGATCCAATACGGACATCTGCTCTACAGACTCCACAAGAGCCTTAAACTTTTCTGGGACGACAACTGCTTCCTTGGTTGTTTCTTCTGACATAATACATTGATTGATTGAATAATGAGGTTACGCCTTTGCCTCTTTAATAGCATCAAGGACGTAAACGAACTTACGGAGATTTCCTGCAAGGACATTAACGAATCCAGAGATTGGAGCGTTAAGTGTTCCAACGAGCTGAGCAAGTAATTGCTCTCGGCTAGGAAGTGTTGCAAGCTGTTGAATCGCTTCTGTTCCAACGAACTGGCCTTCGAGAATTCCTCCAACGATAGAAATTGAATCGCGATCTTTTGCGAACTCAGCCATGAGTTTCGCAGCGGCAACTTCATCGTCGAATCCGAACGTGGTGAGAATACTGCCTTCCAAATCATCTTTGCTGATTGTGAAGCCATTATTCTCAAGCGCACGTACGAGAAGGGATTTTTTTGCGATGAGGAGCTCAACGCCCACCTCGCGACCCTTTTCACGCAGAGTATTTGCATCTTCCATCGTGTATCCAGCCACGCTGGTGAACACCACAGACTTCATGCTTGTGAGTTTTTGCGCCAACTCATCAACAATCTCTGACTTTTGTGCACGTGTTTTTGGCATAGTAAGGTTCGACCTTTAAAAATAAAAAACTACGGATTCACGCCGTAGAACAAGGTCGAAAAGCAAGCCTTTCGATGTTCACCTCAACGGGACCTATGCTTATTCAGCAGCCCGTGATCTACGGTAAATCTTCAGTTCAAAGAAAGGATACAAAAAGTCTGGTTTTTTGTCAATATCAATATTTTAGACAACCAGGTCGGGGTCCGAGCCACCGACAACGAACCTTGTTTTCTCATCTAAGCCAAGCTAAGCTTTTAACATCAAATAAACTATATATCCACATAAATTATCCGAAATGAGTTCAGATTAATATCGCTTGTGGTAAAAGTTAATTAACCAAATTTATAAGAAAACTATGTACATACCAACTTGGATTTTAATATTTACTATCACAGGTTTGCTTTACTTTTTCTACACAAAAAAGAATTCTGACATAGCAAAGACTGAGAATTCTAATCAAGGTAAAACTGACAAAAACTGGTTAGATTCTGAAAATTGGAAAGAGATTGCCTTGGAACACCTGGCAAAATTTCCTAAACGAACAGGCCGGAGCCGTCCAACATATGAAGAAATGCTTGAGTTAGACGAAGATGAATTTAAGGCGTGGTTATTTGTTAAAGCCGAGGGGGAAAATCAGGAACAAACTCTCAAAGATATGATAGAACACGAAACAAAAACTGGTAGTTTTACAAATACCGCCAAAGCAGATATACCTCCACAAGAACAAGTGATATTTAATGTGTTTAATAAAGATAAGAGCGCAGAAACAATAAAAGTACTACGAAATTTAGATAAAGTAGCCAACGAACTCAATGCGGATGTAGAAAAAGGATATGTTGATATTGTGAAGCAGTCTATTTGGGCAAAAGGAACATCTGACTATTTTGGGTTAGGGGAAAAGAACAAAACAAATTAAATTGCCAAAAAATAGTAATAAGGAAAAGAAATTTCTGTCTACATCATATAACACTGGCTATGGGGTTACACTCCCTCTGGTCGTTCCACCCATCTTGCTATCGCAACATCGCATAGCCAGAAACGTTAGGCAAAATAGTTTTTTATTTTGAACCACAAACATTATGAGAAAAACCTTAACCACCATACTTTTTTGCTTCTTTTTGCTACCGACAATAGCAAGTGCTGAAAGCCTTGACTACACAAGTCAGCAACATCATTACTCATTCACAATTCCAAACGGGTGGGCTGAGATTCCAAAATCTACAATCGACGAAGTTATGCAACAAGTGGTAGATATGACTGCCGGACAATTTATTGATTATGAAACCGGGTTTCAGCTTGAAAACACCGAAGCTTTTCAATATCCATATATCCTTGTTCAACAACATAAAATAAATACTCCTTCATATAGTCAAATTACCCAAACATTTGAAAGTGATAAATTTTCTGAAAGTGTAAACGAAAAAATCGATGAATATTCAGAACTAATGACTAATGCAAGTCTTCAAGATCCATTTGTAGATAAAGAAAGAAGTATTATCTTTATGAATTTAGAAATGGATGTTGTTAATGTTGGGAAAGTAAAAGGGTTATTGGCTATGTTTTTAGGTAAAAGTGGAATAACTCAGCTCAATTTTTATTCTGTTAAATCTGAATATTCAGAAAATTTGTTAATTTTTAATCAAATAATTGATTCTTTTAGTTATGAACAAGGATATGAATATAACGAAAAAGAAGCAAAAAAGAATGATTTATTGGGTATTTTTGAAGGGGTTTTAGAAAAAGGTATAATCGGTGCGATCACAGGAGGACTCATTGCATTGATTTTTGGATTATTTTCAAGGTCAAATAAAAAAGAAGAAGAAAAGTAAAAAATGCATTAGCTAACACGGCGTATACGACACGCTTCGCTATATTTATGTTGATCTCCAATACGTTACGACAAACATCGCATAGCCAAGAACATTAGCTGACATGAATTAATTTGTTAATTTCAACATACAAATATGCCATCTTTAAATCTACAATGCACAAACTGTTTACGAATTTTTTCGCCTGGAATTTGCATTGAAGGAAATTCATCTATAACTTTTAATAACTGTGTTTCTAATTGTCCATTCTGTGGATCTTCTCAATCCATCCCTGACGGAGTTTTTAAAGATACAGTCGAGGGTTTTATTGAATTTTTTAGAGGTAGCGATAGCTCACTTAAAAATGCAAACGAACTATTTAATGCCTTGCAAAAGATTGAAACTCCGCAAGATCTGGAAGAAATAAAAAGATCGAAACAGTTTGAAGAACTCAAAAAGTGGCTTCCTAATTCCCCAGAAAAAATTGCTGCTTATATTGCCATCGCTTATACTATTGTTCAAATGTTTACGAAATCGCCCAGCACTTCTATTAACTACAATTCTTTTGTTGAGCAATATAATGAAACTATAAATATTGATTTTCAAAAATAAATTGATATTAGTTAATATGTGATATCCGTAAAAACCAAATCCATATTTCTACAAAACGTCGATTATCGCGAAACGTTATGCAAGATTGCAAAATTGATCACCTATGGCAAAAAAGACTTTTCAATTCAAAGATATTTTAGACCTCCATTTAAAATATATTGATTATTTATTAAAAAAGTCTTATCTATCCCATCAATCTGTTAAGAACATCAACTTAAGCGGTTCTGAAGTAGAAAATGAAATCAGATTTCTATTCAAGAATCTTCTGCCTGAGCGCTTCAAGGTGACTCATGGATACATCATGTTCGCTGAATACAACAACACTGAACCTGTTATATCTCCCCAGATAGACATGATGATTGTGGATACGCTAGTACCACACAAAATCTTAAATTTAGACAAAGAAAACGGAATGGAAATTGTCCCTGCTGAATCCGTAGTAGCAATATTTGAAATCAAAAGAACATTAAATGAGAAGTCCTTAAAGTCAGCCCTTTCTCAAATTGATAAAATCATCAGCAAAATGAAAATCAAAAAAGATGATGAAGAACACTATCTTCCAGGTGGGCTAAAACTTCAAGGACTGGCCAGTGGAATATATTCTAATCCTTTACTCGGAATTCTCTCCTTAGATTACGATTTCACAGAACCTAAAAAAATGATAGAGCTTATATCGGATAAAAAATTAGGCATGGACATCATAGCAAGTTTGAACGGACTTCTCATTGCTACTTGTGAAGATCCAAAGGATACGAGTGTGGTCAATTTCCACATAAAAAATATTCGAAAAGAAGAGGGTTATTATGCCTATCTAGACAAAAAAGTAGTAGAAGAAGCAGGTGTATTATCAAGAATAATTGGATATATATTAGGGTATTTAGCAAACTGTTCAGGTAGAATGATTGATGGGAGAAATTACTTTTTTAATGAAAAAACTTGGAAATTACTCGACATTACACACTAATACATTTTCAAACAGTAACTAACACACAGTATGTGATGATGTATAGCGCCAACAAAAAACAGTCGCCACATGGACGACTCTTTATTCTTCTACCCCCCGATCACCGTTCCTGAAAATCGTTCTCCTTTTAGTAACCCCTCGAGGTTTTTCATGTTCTTTCCGTCGAGTACGGCTACCTTGATGCCAGAGTGATGAGCCAGGCGCGACGCAACGGGATCAAATGGGACATTCATCCCCGGATCCCATTCGTTTCCAACCATCTTACAAAACTCTTTCCAAGACATCTCACAAATGACTTTCGCATCCTTATGCTTATTCGGATCTTTATCGTAGACAAAATCGATGTTGGAGAGATTGATGACGACCTTGCTTCCCAATCGTTTTGCTAAGCGCGTCGCCACATAATCCGTAGACCAACCAGGCTTCCATCCCGCCGCAACGAGCACAGGTTTTTTTGGGTGCTTCGGCGCACGTGTTGGATCCTTAATCATGATGGGATGCGCAATATCTCGAAACGTTGTTCTCATGAGATGCCCGTTCAAACGGGTCGCATGAATTCCAAGCCAATCAAGATCCTCCCGGGTAAGCTCGCCAACCTTTCGCGCAGCTTCCTGATACTGTCGTGCCGTTCCTCCCCCACCCACAACGATCACAAACCTCCATCCTTTTTTCACGTACGTCTCAATGAGTTTTTTAAAATCCTTCAAAAACTGATAATCGATTCCTCCCTGTGGGACCACGAGTGAACCTCCGACAGAAACAACGAGTGTTGATGGGGTAAGCGAATTGGAATGAGTCATAGGATAAAAAAAGACGCCCCACGTGGGCGACGTCTTTTTAACTTTCTTTTGATTGTTTAATAAGCCAGTTTGTCGCAAGAGAAATCACCCATAAGAGAAGGGCTGCCAAAAGAGCGGGAACAAATCCTTCAACCGTGAATCCTTTTACAATCGTTGAAAC
>Ga0210019_1004681_pt1 | contig 11757 bp, 14 predicted proteins | sample CryGeyCG2114_020_2_FD_183969 | JGI IMG/M metagenome (GOLD analysis project Ga0210019, IMG submission 183969) | Groundwater microbial communities from aquifer - Crystal Geyser CG11_big_fil_rev_8/21/14_0.20 (SPAdes) (version 2) | ecosystem: Environmental > Aquatic > Deep subsurface > Groundwater ...
TGTTTGGGATGAAGATAAACCGGTAGCATTTAATTCTGCGGTTATCCCTGAGCCTTATGCCCAAGCGATAAGATCCTGCCAGATCAAAAAAATAGATATTTATCTTGATTAATTCAATACGCTAAACGCCGGTTAATAAGAAACCGAGCGATAAAAAACAGCCCGGTTAAATAAACTTAGCGATAAATTAAGCGATCGGCTTGGTTAATTGTAGAGAAACGGTTAAATCAACGCTTAAGGTATGCACAAATAGAATTAAAAAGAAATGCCCGTTATTAACCACCAGAACACTCCCCTTTACTTTACAGAAGAAATGTTCGTGCCTCTCCTTAGTATTTCTTTCTTTTAAGACATACAGATACGGCTGAGGTTTAATTACTTCGGCGCGCTGGATCGGTTTAACAATATAAGAAAAATGCCGGCGGACTACGCTATGCACTCCCTCCTTATCGGCCACTTCGGAGCTTGCGATTATTTTGCGGCCCCGGTCAGGAAAAGTCAGGTTTTTAAACAACATGTCTCTCATGGTTTTACCTTTAAATTAGCTTGTTAATATTATTTAATATCAATTAAAGTATGCAGGGAAAGCAAAGCCAAATCAATAGAGTTTAGCCTTAAAAAGAAAGCGCTTCCTACACGAGGAGGACACCGACGCAATACCAATTAGCGTCGGGTGTAACTCAAAAGTAGAACACTGGAGCAATTCCACTAAGCGCGGGGTGCAGCCACCTGGCGGCACCCAACGCCTATTAGGAATTGCGTTGGTGTCCGCTACTGCGGAACACCGACGCATGGCCACAAGGCCACACTAGCGCAATACCGATTAGCGCCAGGGTGCCTTAAATGTTAGGTGCTGGAGTTAAATTGAAAAGCGGAGGTTAACTTGCGGATTTTTTAAAATACAAACAGGGTTCTTTACCTTGGAAGATGCGGATCAAATTGGCTTTATGCCGAAAGATGACAAAAACACAAAGCAGCAGGCTTAGATAAATGAAAAGCCAGGGGAGCTTAAACAGAAAAGAAAAAACCGGTAAAGCAATAGCGCTGCAAATCGAAGCTAATGAAACTATCCTGAAAGCGAAAAAAACAACAAACCAAACTAAAATCAATAACCCCAGTACCTGGCCCAAACCGCTGATCTTTAAAGAAAAGCCGATTAATACTCCGAAAGTTGTAGCAATCCCTTTGCCGCCTTTAAACTGTAAAAATACCGTCCAGTTATGCCCGCAAATACAGGCTAAACCCATAAGTATCCGCAGATTCTGATCCGGAAGCCAAAGGGCCTGGTCCGCAAAAAAATTACCCAAAAAAACAACCGTGACCAACCCTTTTAGAATATCTAGAAGTAAAACCGTAATTCCGGCTCTTTTACCTAAAGCACGTAGGGCATTGGTCGCCCCGACATTGCCTGAACCAACGGTACGGATATCGATTCCTTTTTGAGCCCGGCCGAAAAGATAAGCAGTCGGTATGGAACCGATCAAGTAACTAATTAGTGACGCAACGACTGTCATTAGCATATAGAATCTTAAATCCTCTCTTGATATAATCTACACCTGAAATAACCGTAAAAACCACCGCCGGCCACCAGATCAACATGGCCAGCTCCCATTGCAATAAAACGCAAATTGCCGATAACATTTGGAAAGTAGTCGTCAGCTTACCCCATCTGGTCGGATGCACATCTAAATTCTGTTTCACCATATAGATAACCATTGCCCCCATAATAATAATCAGGTCTCTGGAAATCACAATAAAACTCACCCAAAGCGGAAAGGTCAATTCCAACTGGCTAATCGGCGATAAAAATATAAAAGCGCTCATTAATAAAAGCTTATCCCCCAATGGGTCTAAAATTAATCCGGCCTTAGACTGCATCTTGGCTTTTCTGGCAATATAGCCGTCTAAACCATCAGAGATAACTCCCAGGACGAATATAGCTAAAGCCAGATTTTTGAGATACTCTTTTTGCGGCCCGTAATAGACCAGGCAGGCGATAAAAAACGGAACGCTTAAAATACGGAAAGTCGAAATTTTATTGGCAATATTCATCCCGCTCCTTGATTATTTAATTCATTAAACCCTTTGACCTTAATAGTTGAATAATTAAAAGGTGCAGGGTTCATTTGATCACCTTGATCCGCTGCAAAGGCCAATAAACAATCCTGGCCTGGCCGAGTAAATTATCCTTTGGCACAAACCCCCAATAACGGCTATCTTTAGATGTAGCAGAATTATCCCCTAAAACAAAATAGCTATCCAGCGGTACAACCAGTTTTTCGCCGGCCAGACCCAATTGGCCGCGGTTGTAATAATAAATCTGATTAAAAATCGGCTCAGGAGCCGGCTGCCCATTAACATAGATTGAACCGCCTTTAATTTCAACTACATCACCGGGAAGCCCCACTAACCTTTTAATATAATCTTTACTCTTATCCTCCGGATAGATAAAAACAATCACATCCCCTCTTTTAGGCGACTTAAAAGCAGGTAGGCGCCAGTTAGTAAAAGGAACTTTGGCCCCATAAATAAATTTATTCACCAGAATCAGGTCCCCTTCAATTAAAGTCATGCGCATACTTCCGGTAGGAATCCTGAAAGCCTGGACCAAAAAAGCCCGGATCACTAAGGCCAATAGAAATGCAATAATAATCGATTCTGCCCAATCACGGATTACGGATTTCTTTTCATAACTCATATTTTTAATACCTCCAAAAAAGCCTCTTGCGGTATTTCAACCTTGCCAAACTGTTTTAATCTCTGCTTACCTTTCTTCTGAGTTTCCCAAAGTTTACGCTTACGGGTAATGTCGCCTCCTGAACACTTGCTGGTGGCATTCTTACCTACTGAACGCACCTTCTCGGAAGCCAAAATTTGGCTGCCCACCGCTGCCTGAATAGTTACTTCGAAAAGCTGCCGCGGAATCAGCTCTTTAAGTTTAGAAACTAAAAGATGGGCACGGCAAGTAGCTTTTTCCTTAAACATCAGGGAAGAAAAAGCATCGCAAATCTGTCCATTCAATAAAATATCAAGTTTAACTAATTTTGTCGGCAGATATTCCTTAACCTCGTAATCCATCGACCCATATCCCCGGGTAATTGATTTCATCCGGTCGTAAAAATCAACGATAATTTCAGAAAGCGGTACGGAAAAAACAACTTTTACCCGGTCTTCGCCTAAATATTCATTGGCCACAAATACTCCTCTGCGCGATTTAGTGAAATCGCAAACCGCCTCGATTGAATCCACCGGCACAATCATCAAAAGGTTGGCAAAAGGTTCCTGGGCCTCCTGGATATCTCCGGAAGCACAAAGCTTCATTGGCGTGTCTACTTCAATAAGCTCCCCGGATTTTGTTTTTACGCGGTAAACTACATTGGGCACGGTAAGAATAAGATTAAGGTTGTACTCCCGCTCAAGTCTTTCCTGAACGATTTCCATATGCAAAAGACCCAGGAAACCGCAACGAAAACCCGTCCCGAAGGATTGTGAATTCTCCGGCTCAAACACGAATGAAGCATCGGAAAGCTTAAGCTTGTCCATGGCATCCCGCAATTCCGGAAAATCCGCCGGGTTAACCGGATAAATACCGCAAAATACCAGGGGCTTTACTTGGCGGTATCCGGCTAAAGCCTGGCTGCAGGGGTTTTTCGGGTCGGTAATCGTATCTCCGATAATTACATCCCGGGGATCGCGGATATTAGCGGTAAAATACCCGACTTCGCCGCAAATCAAACTATCCACGGCAGAATATTTTAAATCCTTAAAAACACCTAATTCTTCAATTTTATAGACCTTGCCGGCATGAAACATCTTTAGCTGGGTTTTAGGATTAATCGACCCGTCAATAATCTTTACAAAAACGACTACCCCTTTAAAAGCATCAAAACGGCAGTCAAAAATCAAAGCTTTAAGAGGACTGTCCATTTGGCCGCCGGGAGCGGGGATAGTTTCAACAATCCTGTCTAGAATTTCAACCACCCCCTGGCCTTCTTTGGCGGAAGCCAGGATAATTTCTTCTTCCTTAAAACCCAGAACCGTCTCAACCTGCGCCTTAACCCTGGGCACATCAGCGGAAATTAAATCCACCTTATTGATCACGGGGATAACATGCAGGTTATTCTCTAAAGCCAGATAATAATTTGCCACGGTTTGCGCTTCGATCCCCTGGCCGGCATCAACAACCAGCACCGCGCCTTCACAAGCGGCTAAAGATTTAGATACTTCGTAGGTAAAGTCTACGTGGCCAGGCGTATCAATCAGGTTTAAAATATACTCCTGGTTAAATTTTTTAGAGAAATAATTTAACCGGACCATGGAGGCCTTGATCGTAATCCCCCGCTCTTTTTCCAGCTCCATATCATCTAAAAGCTGATCCCCCTTATGGCGCTTGTCTACCGCTCCGGTTATTTCCAATATCCGGTCCGCCAAAGTAGATTTACCGTGGTCAATATGCGCAATAATCGAAAAATTACGCAGCAAAGTCCTATCCATTTTCTTTACATAAATTGAACATCTTTTCGACCACCTGCTCTATGGAGAGATCGGTCGTATCGATATAAATTGCATCCTGGGCTTGGCGTAAAGGCGAAGCTTGGCGGGTAGAATCAATATTATCCCGGTTAGTTAAATCTTTAGCCACTTCATTTTCTGAGACTTTCTGCCCCAGGCCTTTTAATTCCTTGAAACGCCGCTGAATGCGCTCATTGGCAGAAGCATCAATAAAGAATTTCTTCTGGGCATCCGGAAAAACTACCGTACCAATATCCCGGCCGTCTAAAACACAGTTATCCTTCCGGCCGAACTCCCTCTGCATCTTCACTAATACCTGGCGTACCTGTTTAATCTTAGCCAGATCCGAGACAAACTGAGTAATCCGCGGCTGCCGGATAGCCAGAGAAACATCCTCCCCATCCAAAATGACCGATAAAGACTCATCCGGATTGTTACGCAGGTCTATTTTAACTTCATTAGCCAGCCGGATAATTGCCGGTTCATCGCTAATTGGGAGATTACTCTCTAAAGCCTTCAAAGTTAAAGCCCGGTACATTGCACCGGTATCAATATAAAGGAAACCTAATCTTTTAGCCAAAATTTTAGCCACCGTGCTTTTCCCTGCACCGGCTGGACCATCAATAGCGATAATCATCCTAACTTTTCTCTTTTTTTACGGGCATCCAGAAGAATTTTTGTAAGCTGTTTCTTATTTTTGTTTTTCAGGACAAGCTTTATAGCGGCGAGTTTCTTCTCAAAAACAGATAAAGCAACCAGGCAATTACCACGGTTGCTTAAAAATATTTCGCTCCAAAGATTTGTGTCGGAACTTGAAATCCGAGTAGTATCCCTAAGTCCGTTGGAACTTAAAGATAAATATTGATCCGGAATCGAACTAATTAAAGAAAAAGCTACCAAATGCGGCAGATGACTGGTGAGTGCCAGGATCTGATCGTGTTTTTTCGCAGAGAGTATAACTACACGAGCACCTAATTTCCTCCAAAGCAGTGTGACCTTATTTAAAGTAGTCCGGTCAGTTACCGGCGCCGGTGTAATAATACAAATCGAACCTTTAAAAATACCATCCTCTAAATTAGTAATTCCTTTTTTTTCTGAACCGGCCAAAGGATGGCAGCCTAAAAAGTTAGCGATAACGGCGCTTATTTTAGAGACAATGGCTTCCTTAGTGCTGCCGACATCAATCACAATACAATCTTTCCTGACTATTTTCGAGATTTTTAAAGCCAAATCAATAATCGTATCAACCGGTGTGGCTAATATAACTAAATCCGCATCCGCCACCACGGTTAAGGATGTCCCGATGCGATCAATAGCGCCCAACCGCTTAGCCAATCTGGCATTTTTCTTGTGCCGGCTTAAGCCGATAACCTGGCCAGCCAAGCGCTGTTTTTTTAAAGCCAGCCCTAAAGATCCTCCGATTAAACCTGTACCGATAATTACTACCTTCTTGAACATTTTCATGAAATTTTTCTGCCTACAGAATCAGCTAATCCCCGTAGCTGATTCATCAAGTTTAAGAATTTATCGGGAAGAAGTGACTGCGCCCCGTCGGAGACTGCTTCTTCAGGATGATTGTGTACTTCAATAATTAAACCATCGGCACCGCAGGCAACCGCCGCTTTAGATAAAGCCGGTACCCAACTCCATTTTCCAGCTGCATGAGACGGATCGATGATAATCGGTAAATGTGAAAGCTGCTTGGCTACCGGAACAGCGCTAATATCTAAAGTGTTGCGCGTAGAATCTTCAAAAGTACGGATTCCTCTTTCACAGAGAATCACTGAAAAATTTCCGCCGCTTAATATGTATTCTGCCGACATCAGCATGTCCTTAACCGTAGAAGCCATCCCCCGCTTTAGAAGTACCGGCTTTTTAGTTGCGCCTACCTCTTTTAAAAGATGAAAATTCTGCATATTCCGGCAACCAATCTGCAGAACATCCGCATAATCCGCCACCAGACCCACATCCCGGCAATCCATAACTTCACTTACCGTAACTAACCCTAACTCATTGCCGACTTCTCTGAGCATTTGCAAACCGGCCTTACCTAAACCCTGAAAACTATAAGGAGAAGTGCGGGGCTTAAAAGCTCCTCCCCGCAACACGGTTGCCCCGGCTTTCTTAACCTCCCGGGCAATTTCAAATAAACTATCAATATTTTCAATGGTACATGGCCCGGCCATCACCACTACTTCCTTACCGCCGATTTTTACACCTTTACCCAAATCAATAATTGAATCTTCTTTTTTAAACTCCCGGGAAACCAACCTAAACGGAGAAAGCACCGGAATAACATTTTCTACTCCCGGAAAGACCTCTAATGGTGTAACCCGCAAAACATCTTCCGGCCCGATCACTCCGATAATCGTCCGCTCTGCGCCCTTGGAAACATGGGGAGTAAGACCTAAGGCCTTTACTTTTTCAATAATATGGTCGACCTGTTCCGAACTTACATTGGGTTTTAAGACAATAATCATTCGCTCTTCCCCCCGATCACTTTTCTTAAAACACGCATTAACCTTTTGTTCTCTTTGAGCGTGCCGATAGTCACCCGGATGAAATTTGCCAGGCCATACTGGCTCATCTCCCTGACAATCACTCCAAATTTAAGGCAGGACTTGAATACCTGGCGGCTGTCCCGACCTACATCAACCAAAATAAAATTCGCTACTGAAGGCACATAACCTAAGCCCATTTCAGATAACTCCCGATAAATAAAATCTTTACCCTCTAAGGTCAGGCGGCGGGTTTTTTTTAAAAATTCTTTGTCCTCTAAAGCAGCTAGCCCGGCAACCTGAGCCAAAAGATTAACATTAAACGGCTGTCTAATCCGCTCCAAATATGCAGCTAACTCCGGCGCGGCAATCGCATACCCCAGCCTCAAACCGGCTAAACCGTAAGCCTTAGAGAATGTCCTGAGAATAATAATTTGCTTATTCTTTTTCAGATAAGCTAAGGTCTGCGGATAATCATCTACATCAATAAATGTGTTATATGCTTCATCAAAAACAACCACTACTCCTGGCGGCAACGCCTTGATAAATTCTGCTATCTCATATTTAGTCACATAAGTGCCGGTCGGATTATTAGGGTTGGCGATAAAAATAAGCTTGGTTTTCTTATCCACTAACTTTAGCATTGCCCCTAAATCATATTTAAAATAACGCAAAGGTGCTTTTTTAACCTTACGGTCATTGACCTGGGCGATAATCTCATATTCCAGAAAAGTACCACAAGAGGTAATAATGTTTTCATCCGCCTCTACAAAAGTCTTGATCACCACATCGATCAGTTCGTCCGAACCGTTACCTAAAACAAAATTTTCAGGAATCAATCCGAAAAATTTAGCCAGGCGTTTTTTTAAATAATACCCTTGCGCATCCGGATAACGGTTAATCCCGGGCAGAGATCTTTTAATCGCCGTTAGCGCCTTAGGCGAGGGGCCCCAGGAATTTTCATTGGAAGCCAGCTTAATCACCTCTGTTAAGCCCAGCTGCCTCTTCGTTTCCTCAATGGGTTTGCCGGGGACATAGGGATTAACGCCAAACACACTTTTACGGATTAACTCTTTCACTTTTAACTTATTCTCCAGTAGGATAAGAACCTAATATTTTTAAATAACTGCATTTTCTCTCTAATTCATTCAACGCTTTTTTGATTAAAACGTCATCCTGATGGCCGAGTATATCAACAAAAAAATAATACTCCCAGGCCTTCTTTTTAGAAGGGCGGGATTCAATCTTAGTGAGATTGACCCCGTATTTACGAAAAGGTAAAAGCATCTCGTATAAAGCGCCGACCCGGTCTTTAATCGAAAAAAACAGGCTTGTCTTATCCTGGCCGGTACGGGAAGCGACATTTTTACCTACTACCAGAAAACGGGTAATATTATGCGCGGAGTCCTGGATTCCGCTGGCCAGCACCTTCAACCCGTAAACCTCAGAGGCCAAAAGCGAAGCAATCGCTGCGCTATTTTTTTCTTTTTTAGCCATTTCCGCGGCCCGGGTGGTACTGGAAACATCGATCAACTGGGCATTAGGCAGATTCTTCTGCAGCCAAATACGGCACTGCCCAAAAACCTGGGGATTGGAATAAACATAACGGATTTTATTCTTGGCACAATTAGCTAAAAGGTTATGGGTAACCTCCAAAATTACCTGCGAACAAATCTTTAAATCCGAATCAACAAACACATCCAGGGTGTGGCTTACCGCCCCTTCAATCGAATTTTCTATAGGTACCACGCCGTAATCGGCGCTGTCTTTTTCCACCTCCAGGAAAACATCAGCAATACTATTGCAGGCAACATAACTAACCTGAGAACCGAACTTCTTGATTGCCGCCAGATTAGTAAAGCTGGCCTGCGGGCCAAGATAAGCGATTTTTAACGGCTTTTCCAAAGCCAAGCTGGCCGACATAACCTCGCGGTAAATCGCCTCTAAAGCGCTCTTTTTTAAAGGGCCTTTATTTAAACTGGAGATCCTGTTTAAAACCTGCATTTCCCTTTCCGGCACATAAACTTTCTTGCTGGTATTTATTTTAATCTTTCCAATATCTTTAGTCGCCGCGGCACGCAAATTCAGTAAGTTAATTAATTTTTTATCAAGAAGATCGATTTTCTTGCGCAATTTGTTCAGACTCATTCTTAACCTCCAGATCTGTTTGACTGATCGGTTCAATACTGCTTTGGGCTTCCTCCTGCTTTTGGGCTAAAACCGTAAAATCCTCCATCTTAGGCAAATCAGCCAGGGATTTTAAACCGAAATGTTCAAGAAATTCCCGGGTCGTACCGAAAACAAAAGGCCGGCCCGGAACCTTTTTCCTGCCGCAAATACGAATTAAGTTCTTATCAAGCAGGCTCTTCATCAGCCCATCCACATTCACATTTCTTAACGATTCGATTTCAGCTTTAGTCAGCGGCTGTTTATAAGCGATAATCGCCAGGGATTCAAGAGCCGGTTTAGAAAGCTTATCGCTATAACGATTTTTAAAAAGTTTCTTTAAGAACGGGGCAAAGTTACTGCAGGTGGTCATCTGGAATCCGCCGGCAATCTCAATTAACCGGATACCCCTGTTTTGCGCATCATACTCGTTTTTTAATTCAGTTACGATTTTATTTATGGTTGGAGCATCCAGCTCACCCAAAACTTTCTTAATCTGCTCTGTGGTAATCGGTTTCTCGGATGCAAAAATTAAAGCCTCCACCGCTGATTTTAAATTATTCTCTTCCATTTTAATTTAACGGGCCCTTTTCTGTTTATACACCAGATTCAATAATTCTTCCGTAGTACTCACCTGTGGATTGATTTCCAAAACTTTTTTAATCATACCCAAGGCCTCATTCCTTTTATATTCCAACTGCAACAGGACATCTAAAGCTTCATCGGATATGTTCTTGGCCGCAGTCTTTTCTTCTATAGTACGGTCCTGGATCAGGCCGAATTTACCTACTTTATTTTGCAGTTTAGCCACAATCTCTTTTGCTCTTTGCTCGCCTATGCCGGGTAATGATTTAAGAGAGACCAAATCCCCTTCATCGATGGCCCTGGCGATTAATGAAATAGGCTTATTCAAAGCCTTTAAGGCCGCCCGCGGCCCGATTCCGGAAACCGTAATAAATATCTCGAAGAAATCCTTTTCCACCTGGTTTAGGAACCCGATCAAAATAGGAACGCTCTTGGCTTGTTCAACTTGATAGTAATGATAGGTTAAAAGAGCAAGCTTACCGTCAGAACCGGTCGCCGCATCTAAGCCCTGCATCACACAAGCAGGAATAAAAACTTCATAACACAAGCCCCCTAAATCCAGGACTAAATAGTTTGATCCTTTTTCCGCAACCCGCCCGCAAATTCTAGAGATCATAATTTTACTTTCACGATATAACTGTGCGCGATAGCTAACGCCAGTGCATCAGTCACATCCAAATAAGGAGTCAAAGTTTTTATCCCTAAAGTATGGGTAACCATTCTTTGGACCTGGGCTTTAGAAGCCAGCCCTTTGCCGACGATGGCCTTCTTAATCCGGGTAGCCGAGTATTCAAAAAAAGGCACTCCCGCCGTAAAAGCCGCCAGGCAGATCACTCCTCTAGCCTGACCTAAAATGCAGGCAGTAGCCGGATGTTTGTAATGCGAATATATCTTTTCCAGCACCAAACAATCTGCCTGGGTATCACTGATTAATTTGAGCACCCCGCGGTATATTTTATCCAACCGCTCAGGAACGGGATCTTTGGCCGTAGTTTTAATTATTCCGGCTTCAATCAAAGCCAGGGATTTCTGATTAACCTGGATAACTCCATAGCCGCTCACGGCTAAAGCCGGGTCAATTCCCGCGATAATCATTCCTCAGAATCCACCTCATTTAAAATCTCATCCGGAATATCAAAATTAGCATAAACCTGCTGCACGTCATCATGATCTTCCAGGGTTTCGATCAACGACAAAACCTGTTTGGCTTCATGGCCGATAACTTTCACCGTTGAGGACGGGATCATGGTTAATTCCGCATCCACCCACTTAATCCCTTTGTCCGTAAGGGCCTGCTTGACCTTTTCTAAATCCGCGATCGCCGTGTAGATCTCATAAACCTCATCTTCATGCTTCATATCTTCAGCCCCGGCATCCAGGACAATATTCATTAATTCATCTTCTTTAATATTTTCCTTGGCTACTGAAATATACCCTTTTTGCGTAAACATCCAGCTCACCGAACCGGCTCCAGCCATATTCCCGCCCTTCTTAGACATGATATTACGAATTTCAGCGGTGGTCCGGTTTTTATTATCCGTAAGCGAGCCGACCAAAATTGCTACCCCGCCCGGCCCATAAGCCTCATACATTACCGCCTCATAAACGATTCCGGGAAGCTCACCGGTTCCCCGCTTGATCGCCATCTTCACGTTATCTGAAGGCATGTTGGCTTCTTTAGCCTTTTGCATAATGGCGCGCAACCGGGGGTTAGAATCAGGATTGCCCCCGCCATCCCTGGCGACTACCACTAATTCTTTAATAATTTTAGTAAAGGTTGCCCCGCGTTTAGCATCAGCTATACCTTTTTTACCCTTATTTGTTTTCCATTTCGAATGACCTGACATAACTCCTCCTCGTCTACCTAGACGTTCTGTCAAAATTTTTAGCTTTGATTCTTTCTATCTTCTATGTTTACAACGAGTTTCAATAAAAACTCTTGCCTCCCCCCTAAAATTGCGTTATTTTATGCCTTAGACTTTTCAAAGGAGGCAAA